>Ga0206129_10000237_pt1 | contig 93088 bp, 84 predicted proteins | sample Helgoland_Spring_8_FD_148616 | JGI IMG/M metagenome (GOLD analysis project Ga0206129, IMG submission 148616) | Pelagic subsurface seawater microbial communities from Kabeltonne, Helgoland, North Sea - Helgoland_Spring_Bloom_20160502_2 | ecosystem: Environmental > Aquatic > Marine > Epipelagic ... | reverse complement strand
GTTTCTCATGGCCAGCGACCGGCACCAGTTCATCTCGTCACGCTTCGTGAAGGAGATCGGTTCGCTGGGCGGCAAGATTGACGATTTCGTCTCTCCCCGCGTCGCCAAACGCCTGGTGGAGAAGTTCGGCGACGGCAAAAAGGTCGAAGCCGGCGCGGCGTCTAAGGTTTATTGATTTCGGCGCGCGAACGAGGGTGTGCTCATGCATGATCTGGTGATCCGAGGCGGCATGGCGATGTTGCCTGCGGGCGTGGTGCCCTGCGACATCGGCGTGCGGGGCGGGCGCATCGCGGCCCTTGGCAGCGTTCCGGCAGGGCAGGGGGCGGAGGAGATCGACGCCACCGGCCTCACCGTTCTGCCCGGCATGATCGACACCCAGGTCCACTTCCGCGAGCCCGGCGGCGAGCATAAGGAAGACCTCGCGACCGGCTCGAAGGCTGCGGTCATGGGCGGTATCACCGGCGTGTTCGAGATGCCGAACACCAACCCGTCCACCAGCACGGTTGCGGCGCTGCGGGACAAGCTCGACCGCGCCAAAGGGCGCATGTGGTGCGAGCATGCCTTCTATGTCGGCGCCACGCCGGACAATCTGGCGGAACTGCCCGCGCTGGAGCGCCTGCCGGGTGCGTGCGGCGTCAAGCTGTTCATGGGCTCCTCCACTGGCTCGCTGTTGGTCGAGGAACCCGGCGCCATCGAGCAGGTGCTGCGCAACGGCTCCCGCCGTGTCGCCGTGCATGCGGAGGACGAGGCCAGCCTGCGCGAGCGGGCCGATATCGCCGAACGAGCGGCCCATCCCCGCGCCCATCCCGACTGGCGCGACCCGACAACCGCACTGAATGCCACGCGGCAGTTGGTTGAACTGGCCCGAAAAGTTGGGCGCCGGGTGCATGTGCTGCACATCTCGACCGGCGACGAGATGGACTACCTTATCGGCCAGAAAGACATCGCCACGGTCGAGGTCACGCCCAACCATCTGACGCTGGAAGCGCCGGACTGCTACGAACGCCTCGGCACGCATGCGCAGATGAACCCACCGGTGCGTGACGCGGCGCACAGGGCCCGCATTTGGCAAGCGATCGCCGACGGCACGGTGGATATCATCGGTTCCGATCACGCGCCGCACACGATGGAAGAAAAGGCCAAGCCCTATCCCGGCAGCCCGTCCGGCATGCCCGGCGTGCAAACCACCTTGCCGCTGATGCTCACCCATGTGGCGGAGGGCCGCCTGACCCTGCAACGCCTGGTCGATCTGATGGCGCACGGCCCGAACCGCGTGTTCGGAATTGCCAATAAGGGCCGTATTGCGATGGGTTATGACGCGGACTTCACCCTGGTCGACCTGAACGCCGAGCGGGAAATTACCCGCGGCTGGCTCGCCAGCCGGGCCGGATGGTCGCCCTATGAGGGGCACCAGTGCAAGGGCTGGCCGATGGCGACGATCGTCCGGGGCCGGGCAGTGATGCGTGACGGCGCGCTGCTGGGAGAGCCGGACGGCCAGCCCATGCGCTTCCATGAGACGCTGGGGCAGGGGGCCTAGCGGGCTTTCATCCCGGCCTCCGGATCGCTATATCACAAGCCGTTTTTGAAATCCGCGCACGCGAGGGTGCTATGGCGACGCCATACTACATCACCACACCCATTTACTATGTGAACGACGACCCGCACATCGGCCATGCTTACACAACGCTGGCCTGCGATGTGCTGGCCCGGTTCAAGCGCATGGATGGCTATCGCGTGCACTTCCTGACCGGCACCGACGAGCACGGCCAGAAGGTGGAAAAGGCGGCGGAGGCAGCCGGCGTCGATCCGCAAAGCTTTACCGACCGCGTCAGTCAGAACTTCCGCGATCTGGCGAAGACCATGGGCTTCACCAACGACGACTTCATCCGCACCACCGAAGACCGCCACACCCGCGCCTGCCAGGCCCTTTGGCGAAAACTGCTGGATGCCGGCGATATATACCTTGGCGCCTATGCCGGCTGGTACGCTGTTCGCGATGAAGCATTCTATGCGGAAAGCGAGCTAACCGACGGACCCACCGGCGGAAAATTGGCGCCGACCGGAGCCCCGGTTGATTGGGTGGAGGAGCCAAGTTACTTCTTCCGCCTCTCCGCCTGGGGCGAGCGGCTGCTGCAATGGTACGAGGCAAACCCGGACTGCATCGGCCCGGCCTCGCGCCGCAACGAGGTGATCAGCTTCGTCAAGGGCGGCCTGCAGGACCTCTCGGTCAGCCGCGTCTCGTTCAAGTGGGGTGTGCCGGTTCCGAACGATCCCAACCATATCATGTATGTCTGGCTCGACGCGCTCACCAACTACGCGACGGCGATTGGGTATCCGGATATGGATTCGGAAACGTTTACAGCCTTTTGGCCCTGCGATCTTCACATGGTGGGCAAGGATATTCTGCGCTTCCATGCGGTCTATTGGCCGGCCTTCCTGATGGCTGCCGGCATCGCCCCGCCGAAGCGGGTCTACGCCCATGGCTGGTGGACGAACGAGGGGCAAAAAATCAGCAAGAGTCTGGGAAATGTCATCAAACCCTATGACTTAATTGAGAAATACGGCTTGGACCAAGTTCGGTATTTCCTGCTGCGGGAAGTGCCGTTTGGCAATGATGGCGACTTCTCCCACGCCAGCATGGTCAGCCGGATGAACCATGAGCTTGCCAATGATTACGGCAATCTGGTGCAGCGCGTGCTCAGCATGATCAACAAGAACTGCAAGGCCCAGGTGCCGACACCCGGCGCCTTCACGGACGATGACCGGGCGCTGCTGGAGCCCGCGCAGAAGCTGGCCGAAACCATGCGGCCGCTGATGGACCGCCAGGCCTTCCACGAGGCGCTGGAGGCGGTATGGCAGGTGGTGCGCGCCGCCAACGCCTATGTCGATCACCAGGCGCCGTGGGCGCTGCGCAAGACCGACCCGGATCGGATGGCGACGGTGCTTTACGTGCTGGCCGAAACCCTCCGGCATTTGGGGCTGGTGACTTCGCCTTTTATGCCAGATGCGTCAAGCAGGGTATTGGATCAATTGGCGGTTTCCCAGGATGAGCGCGCCTTCGCCAACATGGGCGAGGGCGGTGCACTCAAGGCCGGGGCGGATCTGCCGAAGCCGCAAGGCGTCTTTCCCCGGTTCGTGGAGGAGGCGGCCTGATGCTGGTGGACAGCCACTGCCATCTCGATTTTCCGGAACTGCAGGCCGACCTGGACGGTGTCATCGCCCGCGCCACGAACGCCGGGGTTGGCTGCATGCTGACGATCTGTACCCGCGTCTCCGCCATCCCGACGGTGCTGGAGATTGCGGAGCGTTATCGCCAGGTCTACGCCGCCATCGGTATTCACCCGCACAGTGTCGAGGCGCACGGTGTGCTGTCGGTCGATGAAATCGCCTCCTGGACCGAGCACCCGAAGGTCGTCGGCATTGGCGAGACCGGGCTCGACTATTATTACGACAAAAGCCCGCGCGATCAGCAGCGCGCCAGCTTCGCCAACCATATCGAAGCGGCGCGCCAGACCCGGCTGCCGTTCATCGTCCACACCCGCAACGCCGATGCGGACACGGCTGCGATCCTCGACGAGGCCATGGCGAAGGGCGCGGTGCCGGGGTTGTTGCACTGCTTCAGTTCCGGCCGCACTCTGGCGGAGCAGGCTGTCGCACACGGAATGTACGTGTCGTTCTCCGGCATCCTGACTTTTCGCAACTCGGACGAAATTCGTGCCACGGCCAAAGACCTGCCGTCCGACCGGCTGCTGGTCGAGACCGACGCGCCGTTCCTGGCGCCGGTGCCAAAGCGTGGCAAGACCAACGAGCCGGCTTTCACATCCTACACCGCAGCGCGCCTGGCCGAGGTGTGCGGGCAAAGTGCCGATGCGATGGCCGATGCGACGACAGACAACTTTTTCCGCCTGTTTTCAAAGATCGACCGCAGCGAACTGTGAGCCGGTTGTGCATTGTGTGTGATTTCCCATAATACATCTGTTCACATCAAGGCATGGCGTTGACGCCATGCCCCTGCTGCCTTTAGGACAGCGTTGCTGCCGGCGTTTTGAGGATGGGTGGCAGAGTGGTTGATTGCACCGGTCTTGAAAACCGGCGTGCGTGCAAGCGTACCGTGGGTTCGAATCCCACCCCATCCGCCAACCAGTGCTTGTTTGCATTGAGAATAGAACTCTCGATGTTGGCTCTCCCACGTTCGGCGGGCGGTTCTGCCAGACGGTGACGTTCTGCGTGACCGCTTCGGTGATCGCCGCGATCAGACTGGGAGACGCCTCACGGCTTTGCCGCAAGGCTTGTCATCGGTGAAGGCTGACCTTCTACAATGTCGCCCGCCCGCACTCAGCGCTTGACGGCCGGACACCGGCAGAGGTGTATGAAACCGGCCTGCTGGATATCATGGACAAGGCTGACGCCTTGCCCACATCTCCACAGGCCCAGCAGCAACAAACGTTTTCCGATCGGATTTTGGCAGCCTGATCAGCAACCGGAATACAGCTTAGCAACGGTGCCAACCTGCCCAAACGAACAGGACCGACTCTTACAACGCTTTTCCCTGCCATCAAGCACACTATATCTCTCCCACGCGCCCACCTCACCGAGTTGCCTTTTTCCATGATCACATTGTCCCTGATCGCCGGCCTGACATTGCTGTTTGCCGGCGGCGAAGCCTTGGTCAGAGGGGCGGTGGGAACGGCGCGGGCGCTGGATATCTCGCCGTTGCTGATCGGTCTCACCGTGGTGGCCATGGCCACCTCCGCGCCGGAGTTGGTGGTCTCGCTGGGGGCCGCACTTGACGGCAAGGCGTCGATTGCCATCGGCAATGTCGTCGGCAGCAACATCGCCAACATCCTGCTGATTTTGGGGGTAGCGGCGATCATTGCCCCCCTGCCCTGCACGCGGGAGCTAATCTATCGCGATGGCGCGATGATGGGAGTCGGCGCCTTTTTGCTGACAGGCCTCGTTCTGCTGGGCTTGGTGGAGCGCTGGCATGGCGTGGTCATGCTCTTTGCCCTGCTCGTCTTCATCGCCATCACCTTCCGCATGGAGGCGCGCGGCCGCAATGGCGGGGCCAAGGTGCACGAGGAAGAGGCCGAGGAAGTCCCCTCTCCGCCCGGCGGCGTTGCCGGGGCGATCATGCTGGTCGTGGCGGGCTTGGTCGGCCTGCTGATCGGGGCGGAACTGCTGATCTATGGCGCCACAGAAACCGCCCGCGGTCTGGGCGTGTCGGAGGCGATTATCGGCCTCAGCCTCGTGGCGCTTGGAACCTCGCTGCCGGAGCTTGCGAGTGTGGCCGTGGCGGCCTGGCGTGGGCATTCGGATGTTGCGCTTGGCAATGTGATTGGCAGCAATATCTTCAACGTGTTCGCGATTGTCGGCATCACCTCGTCCACCGTGCCGATCCCAGTGGACCCGTATTTTGCCGCGGTGGACATTTGGGTGATGCTGGCGTCGTCGATCCTGCTGCTGCCGCTAATGTATTCCGGCGCGCGGCTGTCGAGGGTCGAGGGTAGTCTGTTTCTGGGCGCCTACGCCGCCTATATCGGCTGGCTCTACTATTGCATCTAGCGCCACGTCAGACGGGGGCGTCTAGTGGTTCGATGCCGAGAGATGGTACCCATCCGTTGGCATCGAACCACCGGAATATTGCAATAGTGGGCCGATTCACGAAACACTTGCCGTAGCAAGCGTTTCGATCGGACCTCTAGGCCTTGCGGTAGGTCTCCGCGATGCTGGCGTTGAAGCTTTCCAGGCGCGCCATTACGCGCCCGAACACGCTGTCCGGCGGATAGGCGCCGGCGGTATCCGCCTCACCCACGGGTGCCGCCAACAGCAGTTCCAGGGCTTCGGTGACACTCGCGACGGTCCAGATATGGAATTGGCCGGCTGCGATCGCGTCCGCCACCTCTTCCTTCAGGACCAGATTGCGGGCATTCCCTGCCGGCACGATCACCCCCTGGTCTCCGGTCAGGCCGTTGGGCTTGTCGAGACAGGCGCGGTAGAAGCCCTCCGCCTTGCGGGCGACGCCCCCCACCACCTGGGCCTGGCCGTGTTGGTTCATGGAGCCGGTGATGGCGATATCCTGGCGCACCGGCAGGCCGGACAGGTCGGAGATCACGGCAACGGCCTCGGCCAGGCTGGCGCTGTCACCTTCGACCCCGCCATAGCTCTGTTCGAAGGTGATGGAGCAGGTAAAGGCGAGCGGGATCGTGCGCGCGAACAGGCCAGAAAGGAAGCCTTGCAGGATCATCGCGCCCTTTTGCTGGATCGGCCCGCCCATGGCGACGAACCGCTCGATATTGACGATGCCATCCCGCCCGGCGGAGGCGCGGGCGGTGACGCGGGCCGGAGCGCCGAAGCTGTGGTCGCCCAGATCGCGCACGGTCAGACCGTTGACCTGGCCGACAACGCCGCCGGCGCTTTCGATCAGGATGGTGCCATCGGCGATGCGCTCGTGCATCAGGTCTTCGGCGCGGGCATTGCGGATGCGGCGCTGGCCGATGGCGCGGTCCACCGCCGCCGCCGTGACCGGGCCGTGACGCGCGCCCACCCGAGCCTCGGCAATCACGTCGTCCAGCAGTTCGAACTTGGCGGAAAGCCGGGTGCGGTCGTCGGCGAGACGGCTGGCATAGGCAAGCAGGCGGGCGATGGCGCCAGGATCGCAGCCGGTGGCACCGCGGCGTTCGGCGATCTGCTCCAGCAGGCCCGCATAATGGGCAAGGTTCGGCTCATCCGCTGGCATGTCGCTATCGATCTCGGCCTTGATGCGGAAATGGGTTTGGAAATCGACATCGGCGGAGAAATAGGTCTGGAACCATTGCGGTGCCCCGACCAGCACAACCTTCACGTCCAGTGGAATCGGCTTCGGACGCGGCGCCCCGGCAATGGGCAGCGCCGCCTGCTGGCGCAGGTCCTCCAATTGGATTTCCTGGTCGCGCAGCGCTCCTTTCAGGAACAGCCAACTCATCGGCTGTGCCGCCAGCGCCTCGGCCCGCAGCACCAGCACGCCGCCATTGGCGCGGTACAGGGCGCCGGCGCGCAGCAGGGTAAAGTCGGTTTCCAGCCGCATGCCGGCCTGGCGGTATTCGAACCGGCCAAACAGGTTGTCGTAGGTTGGGTTCGCTTCCACCACGACCAGCGGGTGCCGGTCGTCGCTGTGATCGACAAACAGGTTCACCGCATAGCGCAGTTCCGGCGGCTCCAGCGGCAGCGTGCCTTCCGGCTGTTGGGCGGCGAAGCGCTGGATGTTGTCGAGAATGTCGACCCGCACCTCCTCCAGCCAGCGCAGCAGGCCGCCATGGCCGGTGAACTGATTGGCCAGGTCGGCGATCAGGCCGTGAATGGCATCGTCGGCAATCTGGACAGAGACCTGCCGCGCATGCTCCCCCACCTGCTTTTGCTGCGTTCCGGCCCAGCGTGTGATCTGGGAGAGGCGCTCGGCAATGGCGCGGGCATCGGCCTGCACTTGCTGCATTTCGTCCGGTGTGAGCTCTTTCGGCTCCTGTCCTTCTTCCGGTTGGGCCGGCGCGACCGCGGGGCCAGTTTTGGTCTGGACGATGGTGAGGCCGCGGGATTCGGCTTCGGCCTTGACCGCCGCGATCTGGCGGTTGATCTCCTCCTGCAGCCGGCGGGCCGGGGCTTGCAGGGCGGTCTGGTGTGCTTCGTCTTCGAAGGCCTTTTGCAGGGCGGCGCGGATGTCCGGCACCAGCGCTGCCATGGCATCGCGGAACTGCCGCCCGGTGCCGGCGGTCAGGCGGCAGGGGCGCGGACGGTGCGGACGGCGGAAATTGTTGAGATAGACCCAGTCCGACGCCGCCGGCCGCGTTTCCATCTCGGCGGCCAGATAGTGCAGCGTCTCGGTCATGCGGCCGCTTCGGTCGCCGCCGACCACGAAGATATTGAAGCCGGGCGTCCGGGCGGATAGACCGAAGTCCAGCGCCTCCTTCGCCCGCGCATGGCTCGACAGCGAGAACACCCCACCGTCGGCTGGCGCCGGCGCGTGGTGTGGCAGACCGACGTCAGCGGCGGAGAGTTTGGTGGCGGCCATGGACGGTCCTCACGATGGCGGGCGGGCGCTCTATAGCGGCAGGCTGCCAGAGGCCGGTATCAGCCGACAACCCCATCCTCGCGCAAATGTGCAATCTCGTCTGCGGAGAAGCCGATCTCGTCCAGCACCTGGTCGGTATGCTGGCCCACATGCGGCGGCGGCTGGTCGATGCTGGGCGAGCCCCGGTCCAGATGGAAAGAGGCGTTGATCATTGCCATAGCCTTGCCGAGCCCGGTCGGTGGCGGCACCTGCTGCACGATATTGCGGTGGATCACCTGCTCGTCCCGAAGCATGTCCGGCACGGTGTTGACGACGCCGGCGGGCACCCCCACAGCCTCCAGCTTTTTCTCCCACTCCTTGGCCGGGCGGGTGACGAACGTCTTGGCGAGTTCCTCGAACAGGTCCGGGCCGTTTTCTATGCGGGTCAGGATCTCGGCAAAACGCGGGTCGACTTTCAGGTCCGGGCGCTCCAGGACATCGCACATTTTCTCGTACTGGGCCTGGGTGGCGGTGGCGATCTGGATTTGATTGGTCGCGGTCGGATAGACCGTCGGCGCTTTCGAGGAGGCGGCCGAGCCATTGCCGGCCAGTTGCGGCTCGATCCCGCAATTAAGGTAGTGAAGCACCATGGGCGAGATGAAGCCGATGGCCGCATCCAGCATGGAAAGGTCGATATACCGCCCGTGGCCCGTGCGCTCCCGCGCGAACAGGGCGGATGAAATGGCATAGGCCGCATGAATCCCCGCCGCCACATCCGTCACCCAATAGCCGACCTTGGTCGGCCCGGTCTCCGGATAACCGGTTAGCGTCATCATGCCGGAATGGGCCTGGATCACGGGGTCATAGGCAGCCTTGCCGGCCAGTGGCCCGGTCGCGCCGAAGCCTGAGATGGAGCAATAGACGATTTTCGGGTTCCACTGCCGGATGGCCGCATATTCCAGGCCCATGCGCGCCATGGTGCCGGCCTTGAAATTCTCGATCACCACATCGGCGCTCTGCACGAGCCGGCGGACGATATCTTTCGAGCGCGCGCTTTTCAGATCGAGCCCCAGCGAGCGTTTGTTGCTGTTGAACGCCATGAACAGCGAGGACTGGCCCGCGTCCAGATAGTCCGGCCCGCCGGCCATCATCACCCGGCCCTGATCGCCGCCCTTCGGATGCTCCAGCTTGATGACGTCGGCGCCTTGCAAAGCAAGCTGGTAGCTGGCGTAAGGGCCGGCGATCACCTGAGTGAAATCGACGACCCGCACGCCTTCGAATACTTTCGCCATGGCTGGAGCGGTCTCCTGAAAGGGACGGTATTGGTTCTGTCGGTAAGGTATTCTGCGGCAAGCGCGCCGGATGGAAAAGAGGCATGGCGCGGAAACCCGCGCTCACAACGTGGCCACCCAGTGCAACAGAATATCCTTTTCCACCCGCCGCGCCCGGCTCAGCCAGACGCGCGCAGCCTTTTGCACGGCATCCGTATAGCGTGCCGGGTGGGCTTCATAGGCCGCGCGGGCCTCGAAATCGGTGTGCATCAAGACAAACAACAGCCGCCGCCCGCTGCGCGCGGTCAGCACGCCAGCCTGGCCGCGGGCATAATACATGGTGCCGCTTTTGGAATGGATTTCGATCTCCTGCCGATCCTTTCCCCAAGACGGCTCGCGCAGCAGGGAGAGGAAGGGGATGGGGCCGGCCGTCTGTGCCTTGTCGGTCGAAGCCGGCAGCGCATAGCTGCGGCCCGCGGCATAGCGGAGCAGGGCCATCAGCGCCGCCGGCGTCGCCCGCGCCCGGCCGGACAGGCCAGACTGGTTCGGCATCTGCCAACCAGCGGAAAAGGCCGCCGGCAGCGTCCCTGCCAACCAATCCCGCACGGCGGCCGCGCTTTCGGCCAGTGTGCGGATATCCGCTTGCATAGCCTGTCCCGTCGCCAGTCCGATCAATTCGGCTGAGAGGTTGTTCGAGAATTCCAGCAGGTCCTCTGCTATCGCCAACAGTGGCCGGCTTTCGTGCACGGCAAATGTGTCAGCGCGGGCCGGAATTGCCGGCAAGGCCTCCGGCGCCGGCAGCAAAAGGCCAGAGCGGGCCGCATAGTGGCGCAATATCGCCGCCGTCCGCAGCGCCGGGGCCCGCACCGCAGTCTGACGATGGCCCTTGCTCGGCACGACCGGGGTCAACAGATAGAGCATCCGCCCGGCCTCCAGCGCCATGATCGCCCGCCCATCCGGCGGCGCCCGGCCCAGCATCCCGGCCATGGCATCGCCAACATCCGGCAACAGCCGCACCCGCATGACGCGGGTTCGCTCCTCGCGCGACCAGCGCAGCCATTGCCGGTTGAAGTTAACCGATAAGGCGGATACCGGCGGATTATAGGGCTTGAGCCCATCGTCCGACGGATCGATCTGCGCGATGAACGGCAGCGCGGCATCGTCGAACGTAAACCGGGTTACGGGCCGCCCGGCCAGGCGGCCTCTGAGGGCATCCGCCAGAGCCGCCAAATCTTCCTGCACCAACACCGGGTCCCCGCCGCCTGTCAGGTGCAAGTGCAGGCCCTCCGCTTCCTTATGGGCAAGGATGGCGGTGCGGAATCGGTGCCCTGGCCCCAACCGCTCCAGGGCGGCCAGGGCGGTGGCGATCTTTGTCATGGAGGCCGGGACGAAGGCCTTGTCGGCCTGATGCGCCCGCAGCAATCCTCCGTCAGCGAGATCGACGACGGCATAGCCGACATCGGCATCCGCGAACCCGGCATCCCGGATCAATGCCCGCTCGGAGCCGGCGGCCATAGCGTCGCCAGCAAGGATGGCAAACCCCAGCCAAAGGAGCCCCAGCGCCACCGAGGGCTTTGCAAGCCTCACCCATTGGCCTAGACCCAAAACCCAACGCCGCGGCCCCACCGGCCGACCGGCACAACCCGCTTGGAGAATTCGGTTGCCCCTACCCCTCCCCGGCGAGACAGCGCCTGCCTTCCGGGCCAGCACCAGCGACGGCCGCACCATCGACAGCGACGAGTTGGCGGGCGGATACACTACGCTCTGCTTCTTCGGTTCGACCGGGCATCCGGCAATGGCGGACATGGTGGCCCTTTTTACGGCAAACGACACGGTCTTCGATGGCGTCAATCATCGCCTGATCGGCGTCAGCATCGACCCCGCCGATGAGAGCGAAGGCCGATTGCCATCGTCCGACGGCGCTGTCCGTATGGTACGCGATTTCGACTGCGCGTTGAGCCGTCTTTTTGGGGCAATCGACACCGATGACAGCTCGGACGCACAGGTCGGCGAAGTGCAGTTTCAACCTTTGACCGTGCTGCTGGATCCGGGATTGCGCGTGCTGTCCGTTCACAGGATCGACGACCCGGCAGACCACCCGGCGCGCCTCCTTCATTTCCTCCAAAGCCTGCCCGCGATCGGCCCGCCGAAGGCAGCGGTGCCCCAGGCTCCGGTCTTGCTGGTGCCGATGGTGTTCGAGGTCGAACTCTGCCGGCAACTGGTCGCCCTGTTCGACAAGACCGGGGGTCAGCCGTCCGGCGTGTTCGAAGACGTGGAGGGCCAAACCGTTCTCACCATCGATCCGGCGCGCAAGCAGCGTCTGGATGCGCCGATTACCGACGGGGAATTCCGTCAGACAGTCCATGCCAGAATTCAACGTCGGCTGCTGCCCGAGATCCGCAAGGCTTTTCAATTCGAGGCCAGCAAGATCGAACGCTCCGTCGTCGCTCGTTACGACGTTGGCGATTTCTGCGGCCCGCACAGAGACAACCAAACGCTTGGCACGGCACACCGTCAGATTGCGGTGAGCATCCCCCTGAACACCGACGCTTTCGCCGGCGGCCTGTATCGTTTTCCCGAATACGGGCGCCATCTTTATTACGTGCCGACGGGGTGTGCGCTGGTTCACTCCTGCTCTCTGCTGCACGACCTCACGCCGGTGACGGAGGGGGCGCGCTATGCGTTCATCCCCATCCTGTTCAATGAACAGGCATCGAAGGTGCTGGAAGCCAACACCCGGCATCTTGCGCCGACCGTCCGCAAAGACAGGCGCGAATTCCAGACGGGCGACTGAGACAAGACACCCCATGCCTGGCCCGCGGACCCGTGCGCAAGCGGTCAGTGCAATTGCGGGGATTTCAGGAAGCCCGTGCGGTCACCCGATTCGATTGTAACATCGAACAATTGATTGCCGCGCAACAGGCGCATTGGCACTTCAACCCCCGCCTCTCCGCACGCCCAAACGCGGCGCCAAAGGCCGTACAAATCGCCGATATCCTCGTCGCCGACAGCGATGATCCGGTCGCCGTTGCGCAATCCGGCCTGGGCCGCAGGGCCACCGTCGGCCAGTCCGCCAACCAGAACCGCGTCGCCGTCTTCGGCGGCATAGAGACCGAGCCAGGGACGCGGTCGCCGGTTCACCTGGCCGCAGGTCAGCAGATCATCCAGGATCGGCGGCAACAATTCAATCGGGACCACCATGTTCATGTCGATCCGCCCGCTGCGGCGACCGCCCTGCTGCAGGATCAAAGAGCCAATCCCCAACAACTCCCCGTTCTGGCCGATCAGCCCGGTTCCGCCCCAGAAGGGATGGGCCGGGGCCGTGTAGAACGCCTCGTCCAGGGCATATTCCCAATAGCCGGCAAATTCCTGCCGGGCGGCAAGCCGGTTCTCGATCGCATGGCGACGACCGCCTCCGGCCGCCAGGATGCAGGAATCGCCGACCGCAAGGTCACTGGAATCGCCGATCGGCAGCGCTGGCAGGTCCAACTGCCCTAAGGCCTGCACCAGTCCAAAGCCGGTTTCCTGATCCACCGCCAGAGCATGGCCGGCAATGGCACGGCCATCGTTGGTGTTGATCCAGACGCTTTCCGCCTCCGTCACAAGATAGCCAATCGTAACGATCAATCCGGCGGAATCGATGACGACCCCGCTGCCGCCGCGTTCGGTGCCCAGCGTGTTCGCGGTAAAGGCATCGTCCGGGACATAGCTGTGCAGGCTGACGACCCCGCTTAGTGTGCGATTGAGGTCAAACGCATAGTCGGCAGGGCTCGGTTGCTGGCTCGGCGGAATGTCCCAATCGTCGGACTTTGTCATTTCGCGGCTCGGTCCATGGCACAGGGATACGGTATCGCCTCAATATAGCGGCCCAACCGAAAAATGCGACCATGGCGCGCCCGACCGGTTGCGTTCGCCCGCCTGGCTTCTTGTCGGGCGCCATTTGCACTTACCGAGGCAAGCGTTTCGATCGGACCGCTAGCGGTACTTGAACGTCCCCTGCCCTGCGGCCAGCACCGCGCCGGTTTCCGGGTCCGTCACCTTGGCGTCGGAGAAATAGAGCGAGCGTCCGGCGCGGGTCAAAACCCCCACCGCCTCCACCACATCGCCCTTGGTTGCGCCGATATATTGCGCTGCGGTCGAGACGGTCACCGCCGCCTTGCCCCGGCCGGTCTCCGGATCATAGGTGCCGGCGAACATGCCGGCGGAGTCCAACAAGGCGCCCAGCACGCCGCCATGGATAAAGCCCTGGCGGTTGCGATGCTGGGGGCCGAGGGTGACGCGGATGCGAACATAGCCTTCGCGCCACTCCACCCGCTCGAACGCCATAGTGCTTTCAAAATGCTGGCCGTCCTCGCCTTCCGGCATATACGCTTGGCTCATTTCCCCGCCATCGCCTCCACCAGCGAGCGGACCGGCGTGTCGGCCGCGCCCGCCAGCACCAGCGATTTCAAGGCCTGCCCCTTGCCCCCTTGCAGGGCATCGTATTTCGCCAACAGGCCTGCGTCGTAGTCTGGGGAATCATGGGCGCCGGAGGGGTTGTCGCGATCCTCGCGCACCACGCCATCGGCAGTGTGCACCTCGACCCAGCCCGGATATTTTGCCGGATAAAGCGCATCCAGCCGCTCGTCACCGACAATCTCGATGCGCTGGGCCAGTTCCACCACGTCCGGTGCGCGCATGCGTTCGTCCGTGAACTGGCCCGGCAGAACCGCGCCATCCAGCAGGGCAACAGCGATGCAATAGCGCGCAGACATCTGCGCAAACAACGCCGTGCCGGGCTCGTAGGGGTAGCCGCACTGGACGTCCACCACCTTCGGCAGCCCGGTCACAATGCGCTCGCCCGGCAGCGGCGCACGGCCCAGCTTGTTGCGGATGGCGATGGCGCAGTCGTTGTAGGCATGCACCGAGCCGCAACAGGAATAGGGCTTGAAGTTGGTGGTCAGCAACTCCCACCGTTCGCCCAGACCATCCAGCAGCTTCCGGCCGTCGGCGTGGTCGCTGAACGCGGTCAGGAACGAGCCGTCCCCGGTCTCCATCACCTTGGTCGGGCCGGAAAAGCCGCGCGCCGCGAGTTCCGCCGCCATCACACCGCTTTGCGCCGCGCGGCCGGGGTGGAAGCGCTTGCTCATGGCGCCATCGGCGTTGAATGCGAACAAGCCGGAGCCCTGGGTCGCCCCCAGGCCGATGGCCCAGGCGGTCTCGTCGCCGCCCAGCCAGAGCAGCCAACTCGCCGCCGCCGCGGCACCCACGGGCCCGCAGACGCCCGTCAAGTGCCAGCCGCGCAGGCGGGCCCGGTTCGGGTCCAGCGCCATGGAAAGGCGAATCATGGTCTCGTAACCGATGGCAATGCCGCCCAACAACTGGCCGAGCGTACATTTGCTCGCCTCCGCCACCGCTATTGCCGCGGGGATCACGACGGCGCCCGGATGCAGCTTCTGGCAAAAATCGTCGAGTTCGAACGCATGCGCGGCAATGCCATTCACGAACGCTGCGTCGGAGGTGCGCAGCAACGCCTCCTCCTCGCCCCAAATGGTGGCTGCGTCGTCGCTGTCCGGGGCGGTGGCGCCATAGGCCCATTCCCGCGCAATGCCGGCCCATTCCTCGCCCTGGCCATGCAGGCCAACGCCGAGCGTATCCAGCAGGGCGCGGCGCATGGCGGCCTGCACATCGGCAGGCAACTCCCCCCGGTCGAACCCGCTGATCCAGGCAGCGAGGTCGCGGGTAAGGTTGGCTGGGAGATTGGCGGCGCTGGAGTGCGTATCGGGCATCGGGACAGATCCTCTTACAACTCTCGAATACCGACAGCGTCCGGAGACTGGGCTCCCAGGGATGACACCGCCCGGCTTTTCATTGCCGCCAGTCTGCATCCTCCGAGGACGCAACACCAGAGGCCGCAGAGCGCAGAGTTGCCGCGCATCCGGGTTTGCCGGCCGCAGCGGTTGAGGAGTGTCACCCCTCCCCCGCCCGATACCCCGCCCACCCCTTGCGGCGCAGGTCGCAGGCTGGGCATTCGCCACAGCCATAGCCCCAGGGGTGGCGCTGCGAGCGGTCGCCCAGATAGCAACTGTGGCTTTCCTCCAGAATCAGATCGACCAGCCTTCTGCCGCCAATCTCCTCCGCCAGGCGCCAGGTGGCCGGCTTGTCGATCCACATCAGCGGCGTTTCAAGGACGAACCGGTGGTCCATGCCCAGGTTGAGCGCGACCTGAAGCGCCTTGATGGTGTCGTCGCGACAATCGGGATAGCCGGAATAATCCGTTTCGCACACGCCGGCGACGATGCGGCGAAGGCCGCGGCGGTAGGCGATGGCGGCGGCGAAGGTCAGGAACAGCAGGTTGCGGCCAGGCACGAACGTATTCGGCAAGCCCGAATCCTGCATCGCTATGGCGGCGTCACGGGTCAGCGATGTCTCGGAAATCTGGCCGAGCACAGCAAGGTCGATCGTGTGATCCTCGCCCAGGCGGCCTGCCCAGTCCGGCCTCAGCGCGCGCAAGCCGTCGCAGAGGTTGGCCCGGCAGTCGAGTTCCACCCGGTGGCGCTGGCCGTAGTCGAAGCCCAGCGTCTCCACCTGCCCGAACCGGTCCAGCGCCCAGGCGAGGCAGGTGGCGGAATCCTGGCCGCCGGAAAACAGGACCAGGGCGCTTTCCGCCGGAAGGCTGGCGGTCACGGGCTCAATACTCCGCGAACATGCGGATGATCTCGTCGCGATCATTGGTGCGGGTCAACGCCAGCATCAGCAGGATACGGGCCTTTTGCGGGATCAGGTTGTCGGCGGCGATGAAGCCGCGGCGGTCCATGACCGGTCCCTGGGTGACGCGGCCGCTGCCGGCGCGGGTCGAGACGACAACGTGCACGCCCTGCTTCATGGCGTCTTCCAGCGCGGCAATTTCCGCCGGATGGCTCATGCCGGGGGCGAAGCTGGCGGCGACGATGCCCTTGGCACCGGCCGCGACAAAGGCCCGGACGGCAGTGCCGTCGACGCCGCCATAGGAATAGGAAATGTCGACCCGCGGCAGGTCCGCCAGGCTGCCGACGTCGAATTCCGTCTCTGGCGCGCGGCGGCGCAGCGGTTGGCGGTAGTAGACGACCTTGTCCCCATCCGCATGCCCCAACACGCCGAAATCAGCGGTACGGAAGGTCTGAAGGCGCAGGGTCGAGGTCTTGGTGACTTCGCGCGCCGCCTGGATCTCGTCGTTCAGCAGGACCAGCACGCCCATGCCGTGGGATTCGGGCGCGGCGGCAACCCGGATCGCGTTGTAAAGGTTCAGGGTCGCATCCGTACTCTCGGCACTGGAGGGGCGCTGGGCGCCGACGACCACGACCGTCTGCGGCACCTTCAGCGACAGGTTGAGGAAATAGGCGGTTTCTTCCGTGGTGGCCGTGCCGTGGGTGATCACCACGCCGTCCAGCGCCGGATCGGCCGCCACCGCCTCGTGCACCAGGCGGGTGAGGTCCAGCCAGTGCTGCGGCCCGATCTCCGGCGAGCCGACGGCCTTGTAGGGGATCGGCGTGAGGTCGGCGGCCTCGCGGACCACCGGAAAGCGCTCGACCAACTGATCGACCGTCATCTTGTTGCCGGTGAGGCTGTAGTTCAACAGGTCCAGCGAATCGTGGCCGATGGAGGAAATCGTGCCCCCGGTTCCGATGATCGCGACTTTGGGCATGGGAAACCTAGTCCTTTGGGTCATGGCGCAGCCGGCAGCCTATCGGTTCGATGCCGACAGATGATCCCCATCCGATGGCTGAACCGAACCGCCGGATCATTGCAATAGCCGATCGCGCTGCCCGCTCCAAAGGAGGAAGTTCGCTGCCTGGCTATCCGCAAGCAGCCTTGCCGCTTTGCTGTGCGGCCTGACCGGCCATTGGCCGCCACTCGCCCAGAACCGCGGCAAACAGCCGAGCCTCCCGGACAACTGCCGCGCAGCATCCGGGAAGATTTGTTCTTACGCCGCCAGCTTGTCCAGCTCGGCCAGGATGGCGCTGCCCATGCCCTCGGTCGAGACCAGGTTGCCGCCCGGCGTCATGATATCGCCGGTGCGGTAGCCGGCGTTCAGCACGTTGTCGACCGCCTTCTCGACCATATCCGCATCCTCGCCCATGTCGAAGGAATAGCGCAGCAGCATCGCGAAAGAGAGGATTTCGGCCAGCGGGTTGGCCTTGCCCTGGCCGGCGATGTCCGGTGCCGAGCCGTGCACCGGCTCATAAAGCGCCATGCGGCGGCCGGTGGTTGGATCGATCCCGCCCAGCGAGGCCGACGGCAGCATGCCGAGCGAGCCGGTCAGCATCGCCGCGCAATCGCTCAGAATGTCGCCGAACAGGTTGTCGGTGACGATCACGTCGAACTGCTTGGGCGCGCGCACCAACTGCATGGCGCAGTTGTCGGCGTACATGTGCTGCAGCTCCACGTCCGGATATTCGGCATCGTGAATTTTCTGGACTTCCTGGCGCCACATCAGGCCGGATTCCATGACATTCGCCTTTTCGACCGACATCACCCGGTTGTCGCGCTTCTGCGCCAACTCGAAGCCGACCCGTGCCACCCGCTGCACCTCGTCGGTGGTGTAGACCTGGGTGTTGATGCCCCGGCGGCGGCCATCGGGCAGTTCCTCGATCCCGCGCGGCTCGCCGAAATAGACGCCGCCCGTCAGCTCGCGCAGGATCATGATGTTGAGGCCGGCAACCAATTCCTTCTTGAGGGAGGAGGCATCGGCCAGCGCGTCGAACACCATGGCCGGGCGCAGGTTGGCGAACAGGTCCATTTCCTTGCGCAGGCGCAGCAGCCCGCGTTCCGGCTGGACCTCGAACGGCAGCGTCTCCCATTTGGGTCCGCCGACGGAGCCGAACAACACCGCGTCGGCAGCCATGGCGTCGGCCAGCGTCTCGTCGGTCAGCGGCACACCGGAAGCGTCGATAGCCGCGCCGCCGACCTTGCCCTCGTCCAGATCGAAGGAGACGTGGCGGCGCTTGTCCATCCAGCCGATGATGCGGCGGACCTCGCCGACGACTTCCGGACCGATCCCGTCGCCGGGCAGGACAAAGACTTTCTTATTGGCGGGCATGGCTTCGCTTCACACTAGTGGGGATGGAATCTTCGACAGTCGCGCGGTTTCCCACGAATCGCCGCCCACCTCAAGGGGCAAGGCTGCCGCCTCAGGCCGGCGCGGCAGAAGCGGCGATCTCGGCAGTGCGCGCCTTGGCGATCTGTGCCTCGCGCCGGGCGATATAGAAGGTCGAGGCGAAGATCAGCGCGCCGCCGATCCACGTCCAAACCGTCGGCACCTCCGCAAACAGCAGGAAGGCCAGCAGGGCGGAAATCGGCAGGCGGGTGAAATCGAACGGCATCACCACCGTCAGGTCGGCCAGGCCGAACGCCTTGGTCATGCACCAATGGCCGAGCGTGCCGCAGCCGGCCAACGCCACCATCCAGCCCAGCATCTCCCACGAGGGCGTCTGCCAGACGAACAGGGCGGGGATGAAGGTCAGCGGCGTCAGCAGCAGCACCATATAGGTGATGATCGCCTCTGGCTTTTCCGTGCGGGTCAGCGATTTCAGCACCAGCTTGTTGGCGGCCATGGCAACGCAGTTGATCAACGCCAGGATCGAGCCCAACTGGATGATTTCGGCGCCGGGCCTCAGCACGATCATGGCGCCGGCAAAGCCGATCAGCACCGCGCTCCAGCGGCGCAGGCGCACATCCTCGCCCAGGAACAGGGCCGCACCGACAGTGGCGAAGATCGGGGCGAGGAAGCTTAGCGCGGTAGCCTCCGAAATCGGGATCAGGGTAATGGCCCAGAAGCCGCTGGTCATGCCAACAACGCTGATACAGGCGCGCACGCCGTACATACCGATGCGCTTGGTCTTCATGCTGCCAAGGCCGGCGCGCATCAGCCACGGCATCATCCAGGCAAGCGCGAACAGGTTGCGGAGGAATACGATCTCCAGCGCGTGCAGTTCGCTGGAAACATGCCGGATCAGGATCGACATGCAACTGAAGAACAGCGTGGCCGTGGTCGCAAACAGGGCGGCGCGGAGCAGCGGGCTCATGCGTCTATTGCCGCCCCCGCCTGGCCAGTTTCGCCTCGCGGTGGCTGATATAGGTGCCGGCGGCGAAAACGACCAGCGCGCCGATCCAGACGGCGGGCGGCGGCACCTCGCCAAAAATCGCCCAGGCGGCAACCGCGATGATCGGCAGGCGCGAGAAGTCCAGCGGTTGCAGCGCTGCCACCTCCTGCAGGGAGTAGGCGCGGACGTGGAAAGAATGCGCCGCTGCGGCCAGAATGCCCAGCGCGACTAACCAAATCCAGGATTCGCCGGTCGGCGTCGTCCAGACAAAAATCGCCGGAATGCCCGCGATCACGGCCATCATCAGGGCCTGGTAGAGCAGGATGGTCTCCGGCCGCTCCACCGACGTCAGATGGCGGATAATGATAATGGTCACCGCCCACATGGCCGACGAGAACAGCACCAGGCTGGTGGCCCAATGCACCTCGGCAAAGCCCGGCTGCAGGATGATGAACACGCCCAGAAAGCCGATCAGCGTCGCCGCCCAGCGCCGCCAGCGCACCGCCTCCCCCAGCACCAACGCGGCCAACACCGTGGCCCAGAGCGGTGCGGTGAAGCCGAGGGCCGTCAGATCGGCAAGCGGCAGCAAGGGCACGGCATAGAACCAGGCCAGCATGCTGGCGCCATTCACGGAACCGCGCACGGTCAGCAAGCCCAGTCGCCTGGGAATCAGCACGCTCCAACCGGATCTGCCCACCGTCATCGGCAACAGGAACAAAAAGGAGAACAGGTTGCGGAAGAAGGCGGTGACGAACGGATGCGTGCCGTGTTCGGCAGCCAGACGCACGAAAACGCTGTTGAATGCAAAGCAACCGCAGGCGGCGAGCATGAACACGGCGGCCGCAACCGGGCGAATTTCCCGTTTGGCCGGAAGGGGGATTGTCGTCATGGGAATGAAGCATACGCAAAATGCGTTAGCATGCTAATAGTTTGGCAGCACAGCATAGCTGGCCTGCGTTCTGCGCAAGCCTCGGCCGGTGGCGCGGCAATAGGGGCCTCTTGCCTTCGCTCGCCGCTTCGGGTATCCACCGCCTCACTTCACACGCGGGCCTCGCGGCCCTGCGCCCCCAAGGCGTGGACGGTCGCTCCGGTGCTTCGGCTCTCGGCCCGCGGAGGATTAACCGGAAAAAACGGAGATACGGGCCCATGGCGATGCCCACTTTTACCATGCGTCAGCTGCTGGAAGCCGGTGTGCACTTCGGTCACCACACCCGCCGCTGGAACCCGAAGATGAAGCCTTACATCTTCGGCGTGCGCAATGGCGTGCACATCATGGACCTGCAGCAGAGCGTCCCCCTGCTGCACCGCGCCTTGCTGGCGGTGCGGGAGGTTGTGGCCGGCGGTGGCCGGGTGCTTTTCGTCGGCACCAAGCGCCAGGCGCAGGACATCATCGCCGAGCACGCCAAGCGCTGCGGCATGTATTATGTCAACCACCGCTGGCTGGGCGGCATGCTCACCAACTGGCGCACCGTGTCGAACTCGATCCGTCGCCTGCGCGACTTGGAAGAGCAGTTGGCGCAGGACAATCTGGGCCTGACCAAGAAAGAGATGCTCAACCTCACCCGCGAGCAGGAAAAGCTGGAGCGGACGCTGGGCGGCATCAAGGAAATGGCCGGCCTGCCCGACCTGATCTTCATCCTCGACACCAACAAGGAACATCTGGCGGTCGACGAGGCCCGGGTGCTGAACATCCCGGTGGTCGGCGTGGTCGACAGCAACTCCGACCCGGCTGGCATCACCTACCCGATCCCCGGCAATGACGATGCTCTCCGCGCCATCAGCCTCTATTGCGAGCTGCTCTCCAGCGCGGTGCTGGATGGTCTGGAGGCCGAAATGGCTGCCTCCGGCATCGACCTGGGCGAGGCCGAGGAAGGCATTGCCGAGGATCTCGACACCGTGGCCGAGGATCCGGGCGCCGCGGCAGAGCCTGCACCGGAAACGGCGACTGCCGCCCCCGAGGAAAGCGCCGGCGAGACCCCCGCCTCCTGACGGGTAGCGCGCACCGCCGACCGCTTCCGGCGCCGCGACAGCCTGCGGCGCGACACCAACACGCATTCTGCCCCGGCCAAAACCGGGGCAGCTATCGCGCGCTCATTTCGGATATAGGGACCATATCGTTATGGCATTCACCGCTGCAGATGTGAAATCGCTTCGCGACAAGACCGGCGCCGGCATGATGGATTGCAAAAAGGCACTCCAGGAAAACGATGGCGACATGGAAGCCGCGGTCGATTGGCTGCGAACCAAGGGCCTCGCCGCTGCCGCCAAGAAGGCCAGCCGCGTCGCGGCGGAAGGTCTGGTCGGCATCGCCGCCGACGGCAACCGCGCGGCGGTGGTGGAGCTGAACGCAGAAACCGACTTCGTCGCCCGCAACGAACAGTTCCAGCAACTGGTCGCGGATATCGCGGCGCTGGCCGTGAGCGAGGGTTCTTCGGTCGATGCGCTGTCGGCTGCGAAGCTCGGCACCGGCAAGACCGTTGCAGAGGCCATCACCGACGCCATCGCCACCATCGGCGAGAACATGAACCTGCGCCGCGTCGCCCAGCTCGCCGTCGGTAACGGCGTGATCGCCACCTACGTGCACAACTCCGCCGCGCCGGGCCTTGGCAAGATCGGCGTGCTGGTGGGTATGGAATCCACCGGCGATGCGGGCCGGGTCGAGGAAATCGGCCGTCAGGTCGCCATGCATGTCGCCGCCTCCAACCCGCTGTCGCTGGGCCGTGACGATGTCGACCCGGTTGTGGTTGAGCGCGAGCGTCAGGTTCTGATCGAGCAGGCCCGTGATTCCGGCCGTCCCGAAAACATCATCGAGAAGATGGTCGAAGGCCGAATGCGCAAATTCTACGAGGAAAGCGTCCTGCTGGAGCAGGCTTTCGTCATCGACCCCGACAAGAGCGTCGGCAAGGCGATTGAGGAAGCGGCCAAGGAACTGGGCGCGCCCATCAAGTGCACCGGCTTCGTGCGCATGATGCTGGGCGAGGGCGTGGAGCGCGAGGAAAGCGACTTCGCCGCCGAAGTCGCCGCGACCCTCAAGAAAGACTGATCCTGCACACCGAAAGGCCTCACCACCATGGACGGCGAGCAAACCGACGGACCGAGAGCCGGCGCCACCGGGCGCTATCGCCGCGTTTTGCTCAAAGTCTCTGGCGAGGCCTTGATGGGGGAGCAGGCCCACGGCATCGACCCTGACACCGTGGCCCGCATCGCCGATGACATTATCGGCGTCTGCGGCCTGGGAATAGAAGTCTGCGTCGTCGTCGGCGGCGGCAACATCTTTCGCGGCATCAAGGCCAAGGGCTGGGGGATGGAGCGGGCGACCGGCGACCATATGGGCATGCTGGCCACCGTCATCAACGCGCTGGCCCTGCAGGCGGCGCTGGAAAGCCGGGGCCAGGCAACGCGGGTGCAGTCTGCCATTCCCATGGCCACGGTCTGCGAGCCCTATATCCGCCGTCGCGCGCAGCGGCATTTGGAACGGGGTCGGGTGGTGATCTTTGCCGCCGGCACGGGGAACCCCTTCTTCACCACCGACACCGCCGCCGCGCTGCGCGCCTCGGAAATGGGCTGCAATGCGTTGCTGAAAGGCACTCAGGTGGACGGCGTCTACACCGCCGACCCGAAGATTGACCCCAACGCCACCCGGTACGAATCGTTAAGCTTCCGCGAGGTGCTGGCGAACGATCTGGGCGTCATGGACACCGCGGCCATCGCGCTCGCCCGGGAAAACCACATTCCGATCCTGGTATTCTCGATCCACACCCCCGGTGCGTTTGTGCAAGCATTGCGGGGCGAGGGACGCTATACCATCGTCGAGGAATAAAACGCCGTTTCGGCCCTGCCCGGCCCGCGGCCTGTCGTTTCGAGGAGACCTCTCATGTCCGACAGCGATCTGGAAGATATCAAACGCCGCATGGATGGCGCTTTGGAAGCCCTGAAACGCGAATTCGGCGGCCTGCGCACCGGCCGCGCCTCCACGGCGCTGCTCGAACCGATCAAGGTGGAGGCCTATGGCCAGGCCATGCCGTTGAACCAGGTCGGCACCGTTGGCGTGCCGGAGCCGCGCATGCTGACCGTGCAGGTGTGGGACAAATCGATGGTCGGCGCCGTGGAACGGGCCATTCGCGATTCCGACCTGGGCTTGAATCCGTCAACAGACGGCCAATTGGTGCGCGTGCCCATCCCCGAACTCTCCGAGGAACGCCGCCGCGAACTCAGCAAGGTCGCCGGCCGCTATGCCGAACAGGCCAAGGTGGCCGTGCGCAATGTGCGCCGCGATGGCATGGACCTGCTGAAGCGCCAGGAAAAAGACGGTGACATCAGCCAGGACGAGCACAAGAAGCTCGGCGACCAGATCCAGAAGATCACCGATGAGCACATCAAGCTGATCGACGAAGTGTCGGACGCCAAGGAAAAGGAAATCATGCAGGTTTAGGGGCGTCCCGGCGCGCGCCCCGCGCCGGCGCTGCATTGCATCATGGTCCAATCCGCCCCCCCCTCCCCTGCCATTCCGCGCCACGTTGCCATCATCATGGATGGCAATGGCCGCTGGGCGACCCGCCGCAACCTGCCCCGCGCCGCCGGCCACCGCCGCGGCGCACAGGCGGCGCGCGATACCGTGCTGTCTGCCCTCGACCTCGGCATCGAATACGTGACCCTCTACAGTTTTTCGTCCGAAAACTGGAGCCGTCCGCTGGGGGAGGTCGAGGATCTGATGGGCCTGTTGCGCTACACCATGCAGCGCGAGGCCGACACCATGGACCGGCAAGGCATCCGCCTGCGGGTGATCGGCGACCGCGAGCGACTGCCGCCGGACGTGCTTAAAACCATCCGCGCCATGGAGGCAAAAACCGCCGCCAACACGCGCATGACGGCGGTGATCGCACTCAGCTATGGCAGCCGGGACGAAATTGCCGCCGCCGCCCGTGCGCTGGCACGGAAAGCCGCTGCCGGCCGGCTCGATCCCGAAGCCATTACGGCGGAGACCATCGCCCAACACCTCTACACCCACGACATTCCCGACCCGGATCTGGTGATCCGCACCAGTGGCGAGCACCGTATCAGCAATTTCCTGCTGTGGCAGGCCGCGTATGCGGAGTTCGTGTTTCTGGAGACGCTTTGGCCCGATTTCGACCGCGCCGCGCTGGAAGCCGCGCTTTCCGCCTATCAGACCCGGGAGCGCCGGTATGGCGGCCGCCTGGTTGGGTGATGGCATGAGCATTGCCTCGCCCCCCGGCAGCGACCGCCTGAGCCGGCGGTTGGCGGCGGCTGCGGTGCTGGTGCCGCTGGTGCTCGGTTTGACCTGGGCCGGTGGCTGGGCCTTCGCTGCGATGATTGTCGGCTTTGCAGCCCTGTTGGGGCGGGAGTGGGCCCGTCTCTGTGGCGCCCTCGACGGCCGCTGGAGCGGCTGGGCCTTGCCGGCGGGCTTAGTTCTGCTGATTGCGGGCGCAGAAGCCGAGAGCCGCCCGTTGGAAGCTGCCATGGTCGGCGTCGGCCTCGCCATCGGCCTGCTGATCCTGTACGCGAAGGATTTGGGCGCGAATCGCGCTGGCTGGCTCGCCCTAGGGGTAGCCGCGATCCTGCCGGCCGGCCTCGCCCTGCTGTGGATGCGGGCACTGGAGCCGCAGGGGATGACCCTGATTTTTTGGCTGATGCTTGTGGTCTGGATGACCGACACCGGCGCCTATGCGGTCGGCCGCGCCGTCGGCGGCCCGCTGCTGGCGCCCCGGATCAGCCCGTCCAAGACCTGGGCCGGCCTTGCCGGCGGCCTTGCGTCCGCCAGCGCTGCCGGCGGCGTTGCCGCGATGCTGTTGGGCACAGGCGCCTTTGCACCGGCTGCCGCAGCCGGCCTGATCGTCGGCGTCGGCGGTGTGCTGGGCGACCTGTTCGAATCCCATGTCAAACGGCACTTCAAGGTGAAGGACTCCGGCGGCCTGATTCCCGGCCATGGCGGTGCCATGGACCGGCTCGACAGCTTGCTGGCCGCGGCCCCCGTGACCGCAGGCCTCTATCTGACAGGATGGCAATGGCTATGAGCGGCAAACGCAGCATCACCGTCCTCGGCGCCACTGGCTCTGTCGGTCAGACCACCTGCGCCCTGCTGGCGGAAGCACCGGAGCGTTTCAGCGTGGAGGCGTTGACCGGCAACCGCAACGCTGCCGCCATGATCCGCCTGGCCCGCAGCCTCTGCCCGCGCTTCGTCGCCATGCGCGATGCCGGGGCCGCAGACGCGGTACGCGAGGGCATCGCCGGCCTCGGCATCGAGGTTGCCGGCGGCGATGCTGCCGTGCTGGCCGCAGCGGAACGGCCGGCGGACTGGGTCATGGCCGCCATTGTCGGCGCCGCCGGCCTCGCCCCGACGCTCGCCGCAACCCGGCGCGGCGCCACGGTGGCGCTGGCCAACAAGGAAAGCCTGGTCTGCGCCGGCCATCTGCTCACCGCCGCCGCAAAGACAGCGGGCGGGCGCCTGTTGCCGGTGGACAGCGAGCACAACGCCATCTTCCAAGTGTTCGACGGCGAGCGGCCGGAAGGCGTTCGCAAGATCATCCTCACCGCCTCCGGCGGGCCCTTCCGCACCTGGAGCGAGGCGGAAATGGCGGCCGCCACGCCGCAACAGGCCCTGCGACACCCCAACTGGGATATGGGCGCCAAAATCACCATCGATTCCGCCAGCATGTTCAACAAGGGGCTGGAACTGATCGAGGCCGGGCATCTGTTCGCCCTGCCTGAAGACCGCATCGATGTGGTGGTCCACCCGCAATCCATCATCCATAGCCTGGTCGCCTACCGCGATGGCTCGGTGCTGGCGCAACTCGGCCTGCCGGACATGCGCACGCCGGTGGCCGTCACGCTTTATTGGCCGGAGCGGGCCGATTGCGCTGTCGAGCATCTGGACCTGACCTGCATGGGCGACCTGACCTTCGAGGCCCCGGACGAGGCCCGCTTCCCGGCCCTGCGCCTTGCGCGGGCGGCGATGCAGGCCGGCGGCACCGCCCCCGCCGTGCTGAACGCTGGCAACGAGGCCGCGGTGCATGCCTTCCTCGCCGGGGAGATCGGCTTCCTTGATATCGCCGCAATCGTCGCCATTTGCCAGGATCGGATACCCGTCACTGCCCTGGACAGCCTGGATGCGGTGTGGGAGGCGGACGAGGCCGCCCGCGCCGTGGCTGTCGAGGCCATTCGCCAACGCCGCAGGGTGATCCTGCCCACTCGCGCCGCCCAGTGACATTTGCACCCGGGAGACATGGGGATTGTTGACGATTATCGCCGATTACATCGTACCGTTCATTCTGATTCTGTCGGTGCTGGTGTTCGTGCACGAATACGGCCATTTCTGGGTGGCGCGGCGCTGCGGCGTGTTCATCGAGACTTTCTCCATCGGCTTCGGCCGGGAAGTGTTTGGCTGGCACGACCGGCACGGCACCCGATGGCGCGTGGCGCTGCTGCCGCTGGGTGGCTATGTGCGCATGCGCGGCGACGCCGACGAGGCCTCCAGCCCCGACGCCGGCAAGCTCGCCAGTATGAGCGAGGCGGAGCGGGCCAGCGCCTTTCCCACCCAGCCCGTGCTGAACCGCATGGCCATCGTTGCGGCAGGGCCGGCGGCGAATATTCTGTTCGCCGTCGCCGTGATGGCCATCACCTTCATGACCATCGGCCAGTCCTACACCCCCGCCGTCGTCGGCGAGGTGCTGGAGGGCAGCCCGGCCGCCGAAGCCGGCCTGCAACCGGGCGACCGGTTCCTGTCGCTGGACAGCCAAGGCGTGCAGCGCTTCGAAGATTTGCAGCGTATCGTCTCGCTGCACCCCGAAGAGACGATGACCGCCGAAATCGAACGCGACGGCCAGCTGTTGCGAATCCCGCTGACCCCCCAACGGGTCGAGGTGCCGGACAGTTTCGGCAACCCACAGGCGTTTGGCCGCATCGGCGTCGCCCGCACCGGGTATGAGAGCGTCCGTCACGACCCGCTGACGGCAGTCACGGAGGCCGTGCATCAGACCTGGGTGCTGACCGGAACGATTGCTGACGTGGTCTGGCAAATTGTCAGCGGCGCAAGGCCAGCAAACGAGATCGGTGGCGTCGCCAGAATTGCCCACATGTCCGGCGAAGTCACGCAGATTGGCATCGCCGCCATACTGCACTTCATGGTATTGCTGTCGCTCAACTTGGCCCTCATCAATCTATTGCCGGTCCCCATGTTGGATGGCGGCCATTTACTGTTCTTTGTGATTGAGGCGCTGCGCGGCAAGCCTTTGCCCGAAGGGGTGCGCGAAATGGGCACCCGGATCGGCCTCGGCATGGTGATTGCGCTGATGGTCTTTGCCTCGTGGAACGATCTCGTCTATTTCCGGGTGTTGGAATTCCTGAACATATAACGATGGAACGTCATGGACAGGTGCAGGGACATTGCCATCGCGGCGCTTCGGTGGCTGGCGATTTTGGTGGCGGCAGCGGTGATCGCAACCGCCGTTTCCGGCCCGGCCAGGGCCCAGGCAACGGCACAGGCGCCCGCGACCATCGCGGCCATCGAGGTTGAAGGGCTCCAGCGTGTCGACCGCGCAACGGTGCTGTCCTACATGGATGTGGGCATCGGCGACCCGTTCGACCCCAAAGCCATCGATACCTCGCTGAAACGGCTGTACGGCACCGGTTTCTTTGCCACCATCGAAATGCTGCAATCGACCTCCGGCGATGCGCTGATCGTGCGCGTGACGGAAAACCCAATCGTCAACCGCGTTGCGTTCGAGGGCAACAAACGCATCGACGACGATGCGATGCAGGCCGAAGTGCAGTTGCGCGCCCGCTCCATCTACACCCGCGCCAAGGTCCAGGCCGATGTCCAGCGCATCGTCGATATCTACCGCCGCAGCGGCCGCTATGGCGCGACGGTCGAGCCGAAGCTGATCCGGCTGGACCAGAACCGTGTCGATCTGGTGTTCGAGATCGACGAGGGGCCGCTGACCGGCGTCGACCGTATCGTCTTTATCGGCAACGAACGCTTCAGCGACTCGCGCCTGCGGGGCCAGTTGACGACGGTGGAGACGGCTTGGTGGCGCTTCTACACCAACGCCGATGTCTACGACCCGGACCGCATCAATTTCGACCAGGAGCAGTTGCGCCGCTTTTACCTGCGCGAGGGCTATGCGGACTTCAAAGTCCTCTCCGCCGTGGCAGAGCTCACGCCGGAGCGGACCGGGTTCGTTGTTACCTTCACCATCGAAGAAGGGGAGCGCTACAAGCTCGGCCAGATCGACGTGGAAAGCCGCCTGCCGGAGGTGGCCGCCGATACGCTGCTGCCCGTGCTGACCGTGGAGCCGGGCGACTGGTACGATGCCTCCATCGTCGATGACGACGTGAACGCGATCAACGACCATCTCGGCAATCTTGGCTTTGCCTTTGTCGATGTGCGCCCGCGGGTAAAGCGCGATCGCGAAAACCTGACCCTGGACGTGACCTACACCATCGGCGAAGGGCCGAAGGTCTATGTCGACCGCATCAATATCAGCGGCAATGTCCGTACCCATGACCGCGTGATCCGCCGCGAAATCCGCTTGGCGGAGGGCGACGCCTACAACGCCTCCCAGGTGCGCCGGTCGCGCCAGCGCATCAACAATCTGGGTTTCTTTGAGACCGTCGATGTCCAGACCAAGCCCGGCAGCCAGCCGGACCGGTTGGAACTGGATGTGGAGGTGGAGGAGAAATCCACGGGTGAGGTCTCGTTCGGCGCCGGTTTCTCCACCAGCGAAGGCCCGCTCGCCGATGTCGGCATCCGCGAGCGCAACCTGCTGGGCAAGGGACAGGATCTGCGCTTACGGGTGCAGGTCTCCGGCCGCCGGCAGCAGGCGGATATCGGCTTCACCGAGCCCTATTTCCTCGACCGTGAACTGGCCGCCGGCGTCGACCTGTTCCGGATTGAAGAGGACAACACCGACGAAAGCTCGTTCGAGCGCGATACCACGGGCGGACGCCTCCGCGCCGGCTACAGCTTCAGCGAGCATCTGACGCAAAGCTGGTCTTATACGCTGCGGGCCGACGACATCCGGCCTGCCTCCACCGCCTCGCCCCATATTCAGGCGGACTCGGGCGAGGCGACCACGTCGTCCATTGCCCACACGCTGACCTTCGACAACCGCGACAACCGCTTTAGCCCGAACCGCGGTTATGTCATCAGCATGACCAACGAGTTGGCGGGGCTCGGCGGCTCGAAACGGTATTTCCGGAACCGACTGAGCGCCGGCGTCTATTACAGCATTGTGCCGGACCTGGTGGTTTCGGCACAGGGTCAGGCCGGCCATATCATCGGCATCGGTCAGGATGTGGGCGTGAACGAGCGCTTCAACCTGGGCGGCGAGAGTTTCCGCGGCTTCGAGAACGCCGGCATCGGCCCGCGCGACCTGAACACGGACGATGCGCTGGGCGGCAATATTTTCGGCATCGGTACGCTGGAATTGTCGTTTCCGCTGGGCCTTCCGGACGAATTCGCGCTCAAAGGCCGGGTTTTCGCCGAAGCCGGCTCTGTCTTCCAGCTCGATCAGAGCAATCTGGCCGGGGTTGCTGACGACACCGCCATCCGGGCCAGCATCGGCGTCGGCACCTCCTGGGAATCGCCGTTCGGGCCTATCCGGGTTGACTTGGGCTTTCCCGTGCTGAAAGAAGATTACGATCAGGAACAGTTCTTCCATTTCAGCTTTGGTACCCGCTTCTAGCCCCCGACGCGCCATAGGCGCCGGTTTGCCATCAGGACCGAAAACCGAATGACCGATTCTGCCGTCCAGGCCGTGCAACGGCCTGATCTGCCCGTGCCCATTGAGCGCATCCTGGAAATGCTACCCCACCGCTATCCGATGCTGCTGATCGACCGGTTGGTGGAGGTGAGCCTGGACGAGAGCGCGGTGGCGATTAAAAATGTCAGCGTTAACGAGCCACAGTTCCAGGGCCATTTCCCGAACCACCCGGTCATGCCGGGCGTTCTGCTGATCGAGGCCATGGCCCAGACCGCCGCCGCGCTGGTCGTCGCGACCATGGGCAAGGAGGCGGAAGGCAAGCTCGTCTATTTCATGACGGTGGACAATGCCCGGTTCCGCAAGCCTGTCACGCCAGGCGACCAGTTGCGAATTGCTGTGGAAAAGGAGCGGAATCGCGGCAATGTTTGGAAATTCAAGGGGCGTTGCCTGCTGGATGGCAAGGTAGCGGCCGAGGCCAGCTTCAGCGCAATGATTGTGGACCGTTAAATGCCCTTCCTCCACCCCACGGCGATTGTCGACCCGGAAGCGGTGGTGGCCGAAACCGCCCATGTCGGCCCGTTCTGCGTCGTCGGCCCCCTTGTTCGCCTGGGCGAGGGCGTGAAACTGCATAGCCATGTGGTGGTGGAAGGCCGTACCGAAATCGGCAACGGCACGGAAATCTATCCATTCGCTTCCATTGGCCACCCGCCGCAAGACCTGAAATACAAGGGCGAGCCGTCGCGCCTGGCGATCGGCCGCAACTGCCGCATCCGCGAGCACGTCACCATGAACCCCGGCACCGAAGGCGGCGGCATGCTGACCGAGGTCGGCGACAACTGCCTGTTCATGGCCGCCTCGCACGTGGCACACGATTGCAAGGTCGGCAACAATGTCGTCATGGCCAACAACGCCACGCTCGGCGGCCATGTGGAGGTGGGCGATTTTGCGATTCTGGGCGGGCTCTCGGCCGTGCATCAGTTCGTGCGCATCGGCGCTCACGCCATGATCGGCGGCATGTCCGGCATTGTGAACGACGTCATTCCTTATGGCATGGTGCTGGGCGCGCACGCGGGCCTGTCCGGCCTCAATCTGGTCGGCCTGCGCCGGCGCGGTTTTGGACAGGAGGAAGTCAAGGCGGTGCGCGATGCCTACCGCCTGCTGTTCAGCGACGAGGGCACACTCGCCGAGCGCCTGGACGCGGTGGAACAGACCCTGGGCACCACGGATACGGTGCGCGGCATGGTGGAATTCGCCCGCCAGGCCACAGACCGCGGGCTGTTGAAGCCCAAGCCGGAGCATGCCGGCTAAACCATCAACCAGCCCATTGGGCATTGTCGCCGGCCGTGGTGACCTGCCGGCCCGCCTGGCGGAGCAGGCGCAGGCGCAGGGGCGCGGCGTGTTCGTGCTCGCGCTGACCGGCCAGGCCGATCCGGCGGCCGTCGCCGCCTACCCCCACGCCTGGGTGCGCCTTGTCGATGGCGCGGCAGCGCTGAAGCACCTGCGGGGTGCCGGCGTCGAGGAGTTGGTGTTCGCCGGCGCCGTCAAACGCCCGTCCCTGATGAGCCTGCGCCCGGACCGGCGCGCCGCCAGCTTCCTCGCCAAGGTCGGCTGGCGGGCATTGGGCGACGACTCGCTGCTGTCGGCCATCGTCGCGGAGTTCGAGGCCGAGGGCTTCCGCGTCATCGGCGCAGACCAGGTCTGGGGCGATGGCCGCATGCCGGCAGGTGCCCTCACCAAGGCCAGACCCGATGCCACCGCCTGGCGCGATATCCGCCGCGCGGTCGAGGTGGTGCAAGCGCTGGGTGCCGTCGATGTCGGCCAGGGTTGCGTCGTACAGCAAGGCATCGTGCTGGCGGTGGAGGCGGTGGAGGGCACGGATGCCATGCTCCGCCGGGCCACCGACCTGGGCCGCGATGGCCCTGGCGGCGTGCTGGTCAAGCTCGCCAAGCCGGGACAGAACCGGCGTATCGACCTGCCGGCGGTCGGCCTTGCAACGGTCGAAGGCGCCATCGCCGCTGGCCTGCGCGGCCTTGCGGTCGAGGCGGGCGGCGCGCTGCTGATGGAGCGGGCCGCGATGGTCCGGACCGCCGAAGCGGCAGGGCTGTTTGTCTACGGCATCGACCCGGCGCGGGTCCTGGCGGAACATAGCGATGACGATCCCTGACCCCCGCATCTTCCTGGTCGCCGGCGAACCTTCCGGCGATGCGCTCGGCGCCGGCCTGCTCCGGGCCCTGCGCGAGCTGGCCCCGGGCGTCCAGGCCAAGGGTATTGGCGGGCCCGGCCTGGCTGATGCTGGCATGGAGGTCGCCTTCCCCTATGACGACCTCGCCATCATGGGCATGTTCGAGATTCTGCCCAAACTCGCCCGCCTGCGGCAGCGCTGGAACGAAGCCGTGGCGGCGGTCGAGACCTTCCGGCCAGACGTGGTGCTGACCATCGATTCGAGCGGCTTCAACAAGGGCCTCGCCAAACGCTTGATCAAGACAGGCAATCCCGCCCGCCGGGTGCACTATGTGGCCCCGATGGTCTGGGCCTGGCGCCCCGGCCGGGCCGAAGGCATGGCAAAGCTGTTCGACCGGCTGCTGACCCTGTTTCCGTTCGAGCCCCCCTATTTCGAGAAGTTCGGCCTTCAGAGCGACTGCGTCGGCCATCCCGCGGTGGAGGCGAAGCCCGGCGACGGCCATGCCTTCCGCATCGCCCACGGCATCCCGGCCGACGCCCCTGCCTTGGCACTGCTGCCCGGCAGCCGCCGGGGCGAGGTCAGACGCCTGTTGCCGGTGCTGGTGGAGACGGTGCGGCGGCTCTCCCCTGCCCTGCCTGGCCTGCACCTGATCTGCCCGACTGTGCCGCTGGTGGCGCCGCTGGTGCGCGAGGCGCTGGGCGGCCTGGACGCACCGGCAACCGTCGTGGAGCGGATCGTCGAAAAGCACGACGCCTTTGCCGCTGCCGACGCGGCCCTTGCGGCCTCGGGCACGATCACGCTGGAACTGGCGTTGGCCCGCGTGCCGATGGTGGTGACCTACAAGGTCAACGCCATGACCGGCTTTGTCGGCCGCCGCCTGCTGAATGTGGGCAGTGCCAGCCTGCCGAACCTGCTGGCCGGCCAGCCCTTCGTGCCGGAACTGCTTCAAGACCAGGCGACGCCCGACCGCCTTGCCGCCGCCACGCTCGCCCTGTTCCGGGATGCCGACACGCGCGCCCGGCAGGCCACAGGCTTTGCCGCCGTCGCCGGGTCGTTGCGTCCCGGTTCCGTCACGCCCAGCGCGACAGCGGCGAAAATCGTGCTAGAAGAGGCCGTCCGCGGCCGTGCCGCGCTGCAATCTGCCCACCCGAAAGGAGCCCTGACATGAGCGCCCAGAACCCGTTCGCCACCGGCCAGGCCCGCTACCTGCACACCATGATCCGGGTCAAGGACCTGGAGAAATCCATGGACTTCTATACCCGCCTGCTCGGCATGAAAGAGTTGCGCAAGAAGGATTTTCCGTCCGGCGAATTCACCCTGGCCTTTGTCGGCTATGGCGACGAGACCGCCAGCACCGTCATCGAACTGACCCACAACTGGGGCCAGGAAAAGCCCTATGACCTGGGCAACGGTTTCGGCCATTTCGCGCTTGCCGTGCCGGACGTGGCCGCCGCTTGCGATATCCTGGCCGCCGAGGGCGTCGAAATCCCCCGTCCCGCCGGGCCGATGAAGCATGGCGGCAGCGTCATCGCTTTCATCAAGGACCCGGACGGCTATCTAATCGAACTGGTGGAGCGGAAATAGACCGGGTGGCTGGCCCGGGTTCACGTTTTCGTGAAAACAGGCGCCATTCCGACGAATGGCGCCTTTAACTCGCGTGCTTCTCCGCTACCGTCTGCAACAGAACGGCCGCTGCCGTTTCGGACAAACCAGAGAGGACGTTTGACAATGACGCGCACCCTGATTGCCGCCGCCTTGGCTGCCTGCATCGCCGGCCCGGCGCTTGCCGATGCCGACACCGCTATCAAGTACCGCATCAACGCCATGAAGGCCATCGGCTCGCAAATGGGCTCGATCGTGGCAATCCTGAAAGGCGAGGTCGACAACAAGGACGCGCTGGCCAAGCATGCCGCCATCATGGGCGCGGCCACCAGCACCGCAATCACCGTCCCGGCCTTCAAGATGAACACCCATGGTCAGGGCAGCATGAAAACCACCGCCGACGCCAAGATCTGGTCCGATTGGGCCAAGTTCGAGGAAGGCATGATGGAGCTGGAGAAGGCCGGTCAGGCTATGGCTTCTGCCGGCGCCAACGCCACCTTTGACGAGGTCAAGGCCCTGGGCGCAACCTGCAAGGGTTGCCACGATGACTTCCGCGACAAGTAGGCGGGATCAAAGATAGGTAACCGCCGCCCAAACCAGGGCGGCGGCTGCCGCCAGGGCGGGCACGGCCAGCCACGCCGGCGTGAAGCGCACGCGCGGATGGGGCTCCGGCCAGTCCTTGCGGCCGGTTATCATGGCGCGGATCAGGTTTTCCCGCTTGAAGATCAAGTAAAACACGGCTGCCGCGACATGCACACAAACGGCGGCAATCAGAATATTGAACACCGTCTCGTGCAGCCCGGTTAGCAGGTCGGAGACGCTCTTGCTCACCAGGTGGCGCAACGGGCCGTCGAAATAGATGTCGTCATTGGCAAACAGGCCCAGAATCGCCTGCACCGCCACCAATCCCAGCAATGCCAGGATCATCAGCCCACCCAGCGGGTTGTGCCCCAACACGGCCGGTGACTTGCCCGCCAGCAGGCTCTTGCCATAGGCGCGGACGGCGCCCGGCCCCCGCACAAAATTCCAGAACTGGGCCGTCTGGCTGCCGATCACCCCCCAGATCAACCGGTAGACGACCAACGCCAGCACCGCCTGGCCGATCCAGGCGTGCCATTCGATCATGCCGAACTCGCTGGTAAGCCACGCTGCGGCGATCAGGGCCACCAAGGCCCAATGGAAAACGCGCGTCGGCAAATCCCATACCCGCAGGGGCAAACGGGCGCGGGTCGGCTGGTTGGGGGCTTGTCGGTCTGACATGCGGCTTCCTGCAAACGGGCTGGAGCGAGCGAATGCCGCCATGTTTGCAACTTGCCGCGCCCTTGCACAGGGGCAGGTCGGCGCACCCCTTTGAATCAGACCGCGAGGGGGGGCTCGCCCTTGATCAGGGTCCGGTGCAGCACACGCGCCTGCGTCGGGTCCACCTGGGTGCGGGCGTGAAGCGTACAGCGGTTGTCCCAGATCAGCACATCGCCCGGCTGCCAGCCGTCCTGCGTCCAGGAAAGCTCCGGCCGGGTAGCCGCCGCCCACAACGCGTCCAACAGCGCCTCGCCCTCGGCATTGGGCATTTCCAGAATGTGGCTGGAGGGCGCCGCATACCGCCGGCCCAGGTAGAGCGCCTTGCGACCCGTATCCGGATGCATGCGCACCAGCGGATGCACCGGACCCTGCACCTCCGCGTATGTCGTCGGCAATGTCTTGGTCGGCCGGGCGCCGCCCGACGTGTTGCGGCTCGCATCCTGCCGCGTGTGGAGCCCCGCGATCCGCGCCTTCGTCGCCTCCGGCAAGCCCTCATAGGCCAGATACTGGTTGGAGAACGAGGTATGGCCGCCACCATTCACCGGCACTTGCAACGCATGCAGAATGCTGCCAGCCGGCGGATTGTCGACATAGGAATTGTCAGTGTGCCACAGCAATTCCTGGCTGCCACTGCCAGAGCCCTTGAACACCGGCTTGCCGGTCTCATCCAGGTTGGAAATGATCGAGATGCCGGGCAGCGCCGACACCCGCCCGCTCTCGGTGCCATAGCCCGCTTCCAGCCAGTCGGCGCGGCTGCCGGTCGATTGCTGGCCCCCGAAGGCATCCGCCATGGCCAGCAGGTGCTCGTCATCAATGGTTTGGCCGCGGAACAGCAGCACCAGATTGTCGAGCCAAGCCCGCTTGACCGCCGCCACCCGCTCGGGTGTCCAGGGCTGGGAGAGGTCGAAATCGCGGACCTCGGCGCCTAGCGCCTTGCCGGAGGGGATGACACGCATGGCGTTGTCCTCAATTGCTGTTGTTTCAGGAAGGTGCGGGCCCCTGGGTCACGGTGCGGTGCATCAGCCGGCGATAGCGGTCGCCGTCGAACGGCGCGGCCCGGTGGATCAGGCACGAATTGTCCCAGACCAGCAGATCGCCAACCTGCCATTTGTGAGCGTAGCGGAAGCGGTCCTGATCGGCCCAGACCTCCAGTTCGTCAATCAACGCGCGGCCCTGGTCTTCCCGTCCCTCGATCCAGTTGGCATGCTGACCGAGGAACAGCGCCTTCTGCCCGCTCGGCACATGGGTGCGGGCAAGCGGCTGGGCGATGGGTGGCCAGTTCGCCTTCTCCTCGGCCGCCATGACGTCGGAGAGGGGGCGGATTTCAACATCAGTTCGCGTCAGACTGTCTGGCATGAGCATCATCCCGACCGGCTATCGCCCGACATGCTAGCCCGCGCACGGACCCGCGCCAAGCATCACGAAAACGGCCCGCCGCAAGGGATGCGACGGGCCCGAACAAAAGCCAAAGTAAGGATCGGGGTTTACCGGTTCCCCACGGCGGCCTTGCCGGCTGTTTCGCCCGCGATCTTGCCGAAGACCGCACCCGCCATCAGTCCGGTGCCGCCCGGGTAGTTGAACCAGAACAAGCCGCCCGCCATCTCGCCCGCCGCATAGAGGCCGGGGATCGGCAGTTCTTCGGTGTCCAGCACCTGCGCATCGGTGGAGATGCGCACGCCGCCGAAGGTGAAGGTGATGCCGCAGGTGGTCTGGTAGGCCTCGAACGGGGCTTCCTCGATCGTGTTTGCCCAGTTGGTCTTGTTGATGGCCAGCCCTTCGGTGCAACGCCCGTCCTTGACGTTCGGGTTGTACGCAATGTCCTGGCGGACGGCGGCGTTGTATTCCTTGATCTCGCGCAGGAATTGCTCGGCGTTCACGCCTTCCAGCTTCTCCGCCAGTTCTTCCAGCGTGTTGGCGCGCACCTTGGTCACCTGGCGGATGCGGTATTCGTCGCGCAAGGCCGGGATGATCTTGTTGTCGAACACCTGCCAGGCCATCTGGTTTGGCTGGTTCAGAATCACCCTGCCATATTTGGCATAAGTGTAGTTGCGGAAGTCCGCGCCTTCGTCCACGAAGCGCTTGCCTTCGGCGTTGATCATCACGCCCCAGGGGTAGGAGTGCTTCTGGAAGTTGTCGCCGACGTCCAGATCGCCGAATTCCGGGGCGTTGTAATCCCAACCGACCGCGTGGCAGCCGCTCCAGTTGCCATAGGGCCGGGCGCCGGCGGCCAGCGCCATGTTGATGCCGTCGCCGGTGTTGAAGCGGGTGCCGCGCACCTTGGCCGCGTCCCAGCCGGGGCCGAGATAGCGGGTGCGCATTTCCGGGTTGCCCTGGAAACCGCCGGCCGCCAGCACGACCGAGCGGGCGTTGACGTTGATCGTTCGGCGCTTGCCGGTCGCCTCGTCGCGCAATTGCACCTTCGCACCGTGCACGCCGTCGTCGTCATGGATCAGTTCGGTCGCCCGGGCGCCGTACATGATCTTGATCTCGTTCTTGCCGCACGCCTCGGTCAGCGCTTCGACCAGCCCCGGGCCGCCACCCCAGGCAGAGACGACCAGGCCGCCCCAGAACTTGAAGATGCCGTCGATTTTGAAGGCCTGCTTGCCATAGATCGGCAGGAAACGAACACCCTTCTTGCGCATCCACTTCATGGTTTCCAGCGAGCGGGTAACCAGAAGTTCGCACATGTCCGGGTCGGTCTTGTACTCGGTCAGCCGGCCCATATCGTCGTAGAACTGGTCTTCGGTGTAGGTGCCGAAGTCCGACATGGCGACCTCGTCGTCGGAGAGATCCGGGCACAGTTCGCGGATGTCGTCGACACCGTGGAACACCGTGCGGATATTGCCGGCGGTGAAGGCGGAGTTGCCGCCGGCTTCTTCCTCTGGCGCGCGCTCCAGCACGATAACGTTCGCGCCCTGCTCGCGGGCGGAAAGCGCTGCGCACATGGCGGCATTGCCGCCGCCCACAACCAACACGTCGGTGGAGATATCTGCCATGGTTCGGGGTTGTTCCTGACAAGGGATCTGTTATCGGCAGGGATTATAGCGAGTTCGCACACCAGTCGTCGAGATCGATGCCGTCGCGCTCGCCGGCGGCTGGCATCAGGTCGTTGCCTCGCCCAGAATGCCGGCATAGACGTCCATGTCGATATTGCCGCCAGAGAGCACCAGGCCAACGGTCTTGCCGGCCAGTTGCTGCCGCTCCTGCAGGGCTGCGGCGAGCGGGGCGGCGCCGGCACCTTCGGCCAGTTGGTGGCAGTCGGTGTAGTAGGCGCGGATGGCGGATTTGATCTCGGCATCGTTGACTTGGACGATCCGCGCGGCGCCGGCGTTGATGATCGCCACCGCACCCGCCACCGGCACGCGGCAGGCCATGCCGTCGGCCAAGGTGTTGGCGCTGTTGGTGGCTACCGGCTCGCCCGTGGCAAAGGACAGGGCATAGGCATTGGCCTCGGTCGAGACCACCCCCACCACGTCGGCCTTGTGGCCGAGGGCGTCGCGCGCCGCGATCATGCCACAGATGCCGGAGCCGAGGCCGATCGGCACATAGACCACGTCCAGGTCCGGCGCGGCGGAGAGGAATTCGTAGGAATAGGTTGCCACCCCGGCAATGAGTTCCGGCGCGAAGCTCGGCAGCAGGTGCAGGCCGTCTGCCTCGGCCCGGGCGATACAGGCCTCATAGCAGGCCTGGAAGTCGTGACCCTCCTCCACCAACTCGGCCCCGAAGGCGCGCATGGCGGCGTTTTTCTCAACCGAGTTGCCGTGTGGGATATAGACGGTGGATTTCAGGCCGAACCTGCTGGCCGCGAGCGCCACGCTCTGGCCGTGATTGCCGCGTGTGGCGGTGATGACGCCACCGACCTCCGGCTGCTCGCGCCGCAGCATGTCCATGTAAACGAGGCCGCCGCGCACCTTGAACGCGCCGATGGGCGTGTGATTCTCGTGCTTTACGATGACGCGGGTGCCGAGCCGCTCGGCCAGCAGCGGCCAGGCGATCTCGGGCGTGGGCTTCATGTGCAAGTGCACAAAAGCAGCAGCGGATTCAATGGTTGCTCGGTCAGGCAGGCTCATGGGCAGTTCAAACTCGGGCGACAGAGCTGGTAACCCCGGCAGGATTCGAACCTGCGACCTACGGATCGAGAATTACCCTGTCACAGGATTTCTGCAACGCGACCCCACGTAACTTATTGCCTTGGTGGGACGCAACCTGACGTGGCTGTAACGGTGCTGTAACGCTTTGCGCTATGGTTCGGTAGCCCTATCACGGTTGGCGGGAGGATGGCAATGGCGGTCGAGCGCCTTACACAGACGGCGACGCTTCGCCATGCTCTGTTCCTCCAACGATACGGTGGAGCACAGCTCAAGCCCTTGGCCAAGTTTCCGGGTCCGGCTCTCTCGGTGGTGGCGCGCACACGAGGTGGATTGATCCAGGTCATGGTGCGGCGCGTGGTTCCGGGCGCCTGATGCCGCCAGTCAATGGCTCTTTACTCTCGTCTTGACGGCCAGCGGAGGAATTCCGGGATGCTCGAACGGATTGAGAAGCGGCGCGGCATGCTTCCGTCGAAGCCCAACCTGGGCGATTATGCCGGCGAGCGCGCGCAGTTTACGTGGGACGAGGTTCGCAAGCTGCTGGATGGGCTGCCCGGCGGCGGCCTCAACATCGCCCATGAGGCGGTGGACCGGCACGTCGCGGCCGGACAGGGCGGCAAGACCGCGATCCGCTGGCTGGGCAAGGCGGGCGAGGAGCGGGATATCTCCTATGCCGATCTGCAACGCGACACCGCCAAATTCGCCGCCATGCTGCACGGACTGGGCCTAAAGCCGGGCGAGCGAGTGTTCTCTCTGTTGGGGCGGGTGCCGGAGTTGTATATCGCCGTGCTCGGCACGCTGAAAGCCGGGCTGGTGTTCTCGCCGCTGTTCTCCGCCTTCGGGCCGGACCCGGTGCGCACGCGCATGGAAATCGGCGAGGCTTCGGTGCTGGTCACGACCAAGACCCTCTACGAGCGCAAGGTGGCGGCCTGGCGGGCGGAAGTGCCGTCGCTGAAGCATGTGCTGCTGGTCGATAGCGCGGATGACGTGCCCGACGGTGCCGAAGCGCTGGCGCCGCTGTTCGCGGCCGCTTCGGCCGACTTCGAGACGGTGCGAACCCAGCCGGAAGACCTGGCGCTGCTGCACTTCACCAGCGGCACCACCGGCAAGCCCAAGGGCGTCATGCATGTGCACGAGGCGGTGGTGGCGCATCACATCACCGGCCGCTACGCGCTCGACTTCCACGCGGATGATATTTTCTGGTGCACCGCCGACCCCGGCTGGGTGACGGGCACGAGCTATGGCATCGTTTCGCCGCTGACCAACGGCCTGACCATGATCGTCGACGAGGCGGAGTTCGATGCCGAGCGCTGGTACGCCATCCTGGAGGCGGAGAAGGTCAGCGTCTGGTACACCGCGCCGACCGCGATCCGCATGCTGATGCGCATCGGGACCGAGCCGATGCGCGGCCGCGATCTCTCGCATCTGCGGTTCATGGCGAGCGTCGGCGAGCCGCTGAATGCGGAGGCCGTGGTTTGGAGCAACGAGGCATTCGGCATGCCCTTTCATGACAACTGGTGGCAGTCGGAAACCGGCGGTATCATGATCGCCAACTACGCGTCGATGGACGTCAAGCCGGGCTCTATGGGCAAGCCGCTGCCGGGCATCGAGGCCGGCATTGTCGAGACCGAGGGCGGCGAAGTCCGCGAACTGACCGCGCCGAATGCGGTCGGCGAACTGGCGCTTCGGCCCGGCTGGCCCTCCATGTTCCGCGGCTATCTGCACAATGCAGAGCGTTATGCACAGGCGTTTGCGGGTGGCTGGTATTTGACCGGCGACCTGGCGATGCGGGATGCAGACGGCTATTTCTGGTTCGTCGGGCGCGCCGACGACATGATCAAGTCTGCCGGCCACCTGATCGGCCCGTTCGAGGTCGAAAGCGCGCTGATTGAGCACGAAGCGGTGGCCGAAGCCGCCGTCATCGGCCTGCCGGACGAGCGTATGGGCGAGGTGGTGAAGGCCTATGTGCAACTGCGCCATGGCTTTGAGCCTTCCGATGCGCTCAAGCGCCAGATCATCGGCCATGCCCGTTCGCGCCTCGGCCCCGCGGTGGCGCCGCGCGAGGTGGAGTTTCGCGAAGCTCTGCCCAAGACCCGCTCCGGCAAGATCATGCGGCGGCTGTTGAAGGCGCGCGAACTGGGTCTGCCGGAAGGCGACACCTCCACCCTGGAGACCGACGAAAAATGACCGAGCCCCGCCATTCGGCCACGCACCCGCGCGTCAGCCGGGAGCATGTGCTGCACCTGTTGCGCCAGATGATCCGCATCCGGCGTTTCGAGGAAAAGTGCGCCGAGCTTTATACGCAAGAGAAAATCCGCGGCTTCCTGCACCTCTACATCGGGGAGGAAGCGGTTGCGACCGGCGTGATGGAGGCGCTGGAGCCGGACGACGCCATCGTCGCCACCTACCGCGAGCACGGCCACGCCATCGTGCGCGGCATCCCCATGACCCGGATCATGGCGGAGATGTACGGCAAGCAGGAGGGGTGCAGCCGGGGCCGCGGCGGCTCCATGCACATTTTCGATGCCGCCACGCGTTTCTATGGCGGCAATGCCATTGTCGGTGGCGGCCTGCCGATGGCCATCGGTCTGGCGCTGGCCGACAAGATGCAAAGGCGAAACCGCGTCACTGTCTGCTTTTTCGGCGAGGGCGCGGCGGCGGAAGGCGAGTTTCACGAGAGCCTGAACCTTGCAGCGCTCTGGAAGCTGCCGGTGCTGTTCGTCTGCGAGAACAACCGCTATGCCATGGGCACGGCGCTCGCCCGCTCCGAAAGCGAAACCGACATTCACCGGAAGGCGGAGAGCTACCGCATCGTCTCCCACGCCGTGGACGGCATGAATGTGGTGGATGTGGAGGCCGCGGCCCGCGAAGCGGCGGCAGCGGTCCGCGAAACCGGCGAGCCGCGCTTTCTGGAGTGCCGCACCTATCGCTTCCGCGCCCATTCCATGTTCGACGCCCAGCTCTACCGGGAGAAATCCGAGGTGGAGGCGATGCGCGAACAGGGACCCATCAAGCGCCTGACCGAATGGGCGGAGGGCACCCACTTCATTCATGACAACGACCTGGAGCGCATCGAGGCCGAGGTCGCCGCCGAGGTGGACGACGCCGTCGCCTTTGCCGAGGCGGGCACCTGGGAGCCGCTGGAGGATCTCACCCGCCACGTGATGGCCGAACCGGCGGAGGCACGGCTGTGAGCAAGGTCGAGACCACCTATCGCGAGGCAGTGCGCGCTGGCATCCGCGAGGCCTTGCAACAGGACGAGCGCGTCTTCCTGATGGGCGAGGATGTGGGCGCCTATGGCGGCTGCTATGCCGTCAGCATGGGGCTGCTGGAGGAGTTCGGCGAGGAGCGTATCCGCGACACGCCGTTGTCGGAATCCGCCTTCACCGGTGCGGGCATCGGCGCTGCCATGGGCGGCATGCGGCCCATCGTCGAGGTGATGACGGTGAATTTCAGCCTTTTGGCGCTCGACCAGATCATGAATACCGCCGCCACTGTCCGGCACATGTCCGGCGGCCAGTTCGGTGTGCCGGTGGTGATCCGCATGGCGACCGGGGCAGGCAAGCAACTCGCCGCCCAGCACTCGCACAGCCTGGAGGGCTGGTTGGCGCATATTCCCGGCATCCGCGTGGTGGCGCCCGCGACGCTGGAGGACGCGCGCGGCATGCTTTGGACCGCGCTGCAAGACCCGGACCCGGTGCTGATCTTCGAGAACGCGCTGTTGTACAACAGGAAAGGCAAGCTGGCCGCCGAGGCCGGGGCGGTCGATATAGACCGGGCCGCCGTGCGGCGGGAGGGCGACCGGGTCACGCTCGTCACCTATGGCGGCTCGCTGTTCAAGACCTTGCAGGCGGCGGAGGAACTGGCGGCAGAGGGGGTTGCGGCGGAGGTGATCGACCTGCGCACGCTGCGGCCCCTGGACGACGCCACAATCATGAAGTCGGTGCGAAAGACGCGCCGGGCCGTGATCGTCGACGAGGGCTGGCGCTCCGGCAGCCTTTCGGCGGAAATCAGCGCGCGCATTACCGAGCAATGCTTCTGGGACCTGGACGCGCCGGTGGCGCGCGTTTGCAGCGCGGAGGTGCCGATCCCCTATCCGAAACACCTGGAAGACGCCGCCATCCCGCAGGTGCCCGGTATCGTCCAGGCCGCGCGCGAGACGCTGGGGCGCTAGGCACTATGGGTCTGTTCAAAATGCCCTCGCTCGGGTCCGATATGGAGGACGGCACGCTGGTCGAATGGCTGGTGGCCGAGGGTCAGGCGGTCAAGCGCGGCGACATCATCGCCGTGGTCGAGACTCAAAAAGGCGCCATCGAAATCGAGATTTTCGAGGCCGGCACGGTCGGCAAGCTGTTGTTGGACGTGGGCGAAACAGCGCCGGTCGGCGCGGCAATGGCGGAGATTGTCGGCGCGGGCGAGGCGCCGGCGGTGGCTTCTGCCCCGGCCGCGCAAGCCCCGGCCCGCAGAGCGCCCGAGCCTGGCCCGGTCGCGGCATCGCCGCCGAGCCAGGTTCCCATCGCGTCGGGCGAGCGCGTGCTCGCCTCGCCGGCGGCCCGGCGCCTTGCGGCGGAGCGCGGCGTCGATCTCGCGAGCCTGACCGGCACCGGCCCCGGCGGCGCCGTGATCTCGGCCGACGTACTTTCGGCTGACACGCTTTCGGCCGATGCGCCCGCCGCCAGCACCCAGGCGCCCGAGGCCAAGCCGCGCGAACCCGCCACGCGCCGCGGCCTCGCCATGGGCGAGATGCGCAAGGCCATCGCCGCCGCCATGGCCCGCTCCAAGCGCGAGATCCCGCACTATTACCTGCAGCACACCATCGATCTGGAGACCGCGACCGCCTGGCTCGCCGCCGCCAATGCCGAGCGTGCGCCGCCGGACCGGCTGCTGATGGCGGCCTTGCTGCTGAAGGCCAGCGCCCTCGCGCTCCAGCGCTATCCTGACTTCAACGGCCACTATATCGAGGGCGAATACCGCCCCGCAGAGGCCGTCCATCCGGGCGTTGCCATCGCTCTACGCGGTGGCGGCCTGATCGCGCCGGCCATCCACGACGCCGCCACGCTGAGCGTCGACGCGCTGATGGCGGCACTGCGCGACACCGCCCAGCGCATGCGGGCGGGGCGGGTGCGCTCGTCAGAGCTGAGCGACCCGACCGCCACCGTCTCCAGCCTTGGCGAGCGAGGGGTGGAGGGGCTTTGGGGCGTGATCTATCCGCCGCAAGTGGCGCTGATCGGCTTCGGCAAAGCGCTGGTGCGGCCCGCCGTCGTCGACGGCGGGGTCGTGCCGAGAATGCAGGTGCAAGTCTCGCTCGCCGCCGATCATCGCGCCAGCGACGGCCACCGCGGCGCGCTGTTGCTCAACGCTATCGACAAGCTGCTGCAAACGCCGGAGGCCCTATGACCGAAGCCGAACTCAAGGCCGTGTTGTTCGAAGAAATCGCCACCGTCGCACCGGAGGCCGACCCCGGGGCCATTGCGCCGGATGAGGACGTGCGCGACGCCCTCGACCTTGACAGCATGGACATGCTGAACGTCATCGCCGCCCTGCACGAACGCCTGGGCATCGAGATTCCGGAGGCCGACGCACCGCAATTCTTCACTGTTGCAGGGGCGGTGACGTATCTGGCGAAGAGGTTGGGGTAGCCGCCCGCGCCGCGGTTTCGCCACGCCCGACAACCCCCCCCGGGTCGGGTGTCCCCTTCCTTGTCATGTCAAGCTCATATCGAGCGCGAGCGCCTACCGCCAAGCCGCTACCAACGCGGCAATGGTCTCCGCTTGGTCGAGGCCGTCCACCGCGGCAATGACCTTATCGGACCGGTCTGCGCCAATCGCCGGGTCGGCGCAGGTGTGGAATTTGGCTGAGAGCTTGGCGTGCTGGCGCGGCAGGTTCGTGTCCGGAATACCGGCATCCCAGGAGCCGCGGTGGACGACGCCGCTCTTCAAGTGCACCGCCACGTCGGCGGTTTTCATCTCCATCTCCGGCCGGGCGATGATCGTGACACGGTCCTGGAGGGCCACCATCGGCGGGTCGGTGACGGTGCGGTCGCTGTAGGTCTCGGGGTCGGCCGTATCCGCGCCGGCCAGCGCCAGGGCGGAACAGAATTTCAGGCTGAACTTGCCCTCCAACCCCGTCTCCGGCCGGTCGATGCCGCAGATGTTGAGGTATTCGTTCTGAACCGCGACCTCTACCGCCTCAATATCGTTCGCGGCGAGGCCGGTATTTTGCGCGATCTCCTGCAATGCCTCCACAGAGGCGTGCACGCCGTGGCAGGCGGCGTGGTATTTGAACAGCACGTCGCTCACCTCATAGCGTTCGCCCAGGCCGACCAGCGCGCGCTCGGCGCTGACTCCGTCGGATTGGGTGGCCCCGAAGCCGAGGGGCCGCTCCAGCACATCCGGGCGGGAGGTCAGGCCGCGGGCCGCCATCTGTGCCGCGAACAGGCCGTTCTGCGCCGCCTTGCCCGCATGCATGGGCTTGCACATCGTGCCGAACATGGCGCGCAACCCTGCGGCCTGGGTGCCGGCGATGCCCATGGCAACCGCGCATTGCGCCGGGGAGAAGCCCAGCAGGTGGCTGGCCGCGACCGCTGCGCCAAAGGTGCCGTTGGTGGCGGTCGAATGCCAACCGCGCTCGTAATGGCCTTCGCCCATGAACTGGTTGATGCGGCATTCGACCTCGACGCCGGCGACGAAGGCGGCGATCACGTCGCGGCCAGAGTGGCCGCCATGCTCCGCCATCGCCAGCAGCACGGGCGCGATGGGCGCGGTCGGGTGGCCGTGCAGGCGTTCCTGCACATCGTCATAGTCGAGGGCGTGCGAGGCGCTGCCATTGATCAGCGCGGCCTGGCTCGTGGTGACCTTCGTCGCCTCGCCCACCACGGTCGCCTGCGGGTTGCCGCCTTCCGAGAGGGCTTGGTCCAGCAGCATGCGCACCAGCGGCTCCTCACGGCCGGCGATGGTAACGCCCAGCCAGTCGAGGAAGCAGTGCTTGGAGACCGCCACGACGTCGGCGGGCAGGTCCCCGAACCGGATCGCCATCGCGAACTCGGCAAGGGCGGCGGTGACATCCTGGCGGGCGGCAGCGACGGGTTGAGGGGTTGGCATGGAAATCCCTTCCAATCGGATTTTGTCGTGTTAGCCTACTGCCCGCCCAGCCAACGATCCAAGCGAATTCAGGGAGCCCGCCGATGAGCGGCCAGATGACCGAAATCACCATGACGGACGGCACCGCGGTGGAGGCCTATGTGGCCAAGCCTGGCGGCGAAGGCCCCTGGCCCGGCCTCGTGATCCTGTCGGAGGTTTACAACGTCAACCATTGGGTGCGGGAAGTGGCAGACGGCTATGCCGAACAGGGCTATCTCTGCCTGGCGCCCGATCTCTATTGGCGGCAGGAGCCAGGCCGGTATCTGAACTACAATCCGCAGGACCAGCAGGTGGCCCGCAGCCTCGGCTATTCCATGGACCTGGATGCCTTTACCGGCGACATGGCGGACTATGTGACCACGGTAAAGGCGATGGACGGCTGCAATGGCAAGGTGGGTACGGTCGGCTATTGCCTGGGGGGCAAGCTGGTCTATCTGGCCATGGCGCGCGGGCTGGCGGATGCGGGCGTCGGCTATTACGCCGTGCAGCTCGACAAATTTCTGGACGAGGCGGCGAACATCGCCCGCCCGCTGATGCTGCATTTTGCCGAGCTTGACGAGCATGTGCCGCAGGAAACCGTGGCGATGGTCAAGGAAGCCACCGCGGGCAATGCCCAGGTGGAGATTTACGACTATCGGGGCGCCGACCACGGCTTCAACCGCCACGGCTACCCGCCCTTCGACCCGGAGGCGGCCAGGGTGGCGCTGGAGCGCTCACTGGCGTTTTTCGGCCGGAATTTGCGGGGATAAACTCGGGAAACGACTTTGGGGAATTCCCGTCAGATGCGAGGTGGCTCCGCGTTCGGTTGCGGGCCCCTTCCCGCCAGCCGCCGCTGGAGGCATGATCGGGGAAAGCGCAAGCGGTTCCACCGGGAGGAACAGATGGAGTTCGACTATATCATTGTCGGCGGGGGCTCGGCCGGCTCTACCCTTGCCAACAGGCTTTCGGCGCGCAGCAGCAACAAGGTGCTGGTCTGCGAGGCGGGGGAGGATACGCCGCCGGATGCGGTGCCATCGGAAATTCTGGATTCATACCCCGGCACCGCCTACCTCAACCCGCGGTTTCATTGGGCGGACCTAAAAGTCTCGACCGAGGTCATCGGCCACAACCGCGACCCGAACGCGCCCGCCCCAAAGCTGCGCAAGTACGAGCAGGCACGCGTGTTGGGCGGCGGCTCGTCGATCAACGGCCAGATGGCGAACCGCGGCGCGCCCACCGACTTTGACGAGTGGCACGAGCGCGGCGCCACCGGCTGGCGCTGGGAAGACTGCCTGCCCTACTTCAAAAAGATCGAGCGCGACCTGGACTTCAACGATGAATGGCATGGGCAGGATGGCCACATTCCCGTCCGCCGCGTGCCGGAAAGCCAATGGCCAGGTCACGCCAAGGCGCTGGCAGAAGCCTTCGGGCGGGCGGGCTACAAGTCCCTGCCCGACCAGAACGGTTTTTTCGAGGACGGCTATTTCCCGATCACCATCTCCAACGCCGAGGAAAAACGCGTCTCTGCCGCCATCGGCTACCTGAATGCCGAAGTGCGCCGCCGCAAGAACCTGACGATCTCCACCCAAACCCAGGTCACCGAACTGCTGTTCGACGAGGACCGCAGGTGCGTCGGCGTCAAGGCGACCGTCGCCGGCAAGCCGCTGGAGTTCCGGGCGAAGGAGGTCATTCTCTCCTCCGGCGCGATCCATTCTCCGGCGCACCTGATGCGCGCCGGCATCGGCCCGGCCAGACACCTGACCGACCTGGGCATTCCGATCCGCCATGCGCTGTTCGGTGTGGGGCAGCGGCTGATGGACCATCCCTCCATCGCCCTGGCTTCCTTCCTGAAACCGAAGGCGCGCGTCACGAACAGGGAGACGCGGCGGCACCTGTTCGTCGGCATGCGCTATTCCTCGCAAATGGGCGGTGCGCCGCCAGGCGACATGTTCGTGGTCGGCGCCTCCAAAACCTCCTGGCATGCGGTGGGCGAGCAGATCGCGAGCTTCATCCTGTTCGTGAACAAGACCTATTCGGAACGGGGCGAGGTGCGCCTGCGCTCCGGCAATCCCGCGGACGAGCCGGAGGTGGAGTTCAACCTGCTGTCCGACCGGCGCGACCTGGAGCGGCTGGCCGACGGCATCCGCCGGCTGACGCCGCTCTATGACGACCCCGCCATGCGCAACATGATGAGCGACCCCTTCCCCGCCAGCTACTCCGACAAGGTGCGCCAGGTGGGGGAGATCAACACCAAGAACCGCATCCTGACCGGCATCATGGCAAAGCTGCTGGATGGCCCCGCCCCCTTCCGCCGCTATCTGATCGAGAACCTGGTGATGGAGGGCTACACCCTGCAGGACGTCTGCAATGACGAGGATGCCGCCGAGGCCTTTATCCGGGGCGCGGCAGTGGGCGTCTGGCATGCCTCCTGCAGCTGCCGCATGGGTGCGGAGAGCGACCCGATGGCGGTGACGAACAACGCAGGTCGCGTGCATGGCGTCGAGGGGCTGCGGGTGGTGGATGCCTCCATCTTTCCCGTCGTGCCTTGCGCCAATACCAACTTCCCGACCATCATGACGGCCGAGAAGATCGCCGACGCCATCCTGGCCGGCCACTGAGCCACAACCCCAGAACCGCCCGGATGTTCATCCGATCGACCCGCACGGCAAAGGCGTCGAGCGGATCACGGGAAGCTGCGTCGTCCTGGAGGGCCGGGCGTACGGGCTCGACTGTCTGATTTACGCCACCGGATTCGAGATCGGCACCGGCTACACCCGCAATGTCGGCATCGAAGTCTATGGCCGCGGCGGCCGGAGCCTGACCGCGAAGTGGGCCGATGGTGCGGAAACGCTGCACAGCCTGTTCACCCGTGGTTTTCCGAACCCGCTCGTGTTCTCGACCATGCAATCCGGCCAGAGTGCGAACCTCCAACACATGCCGGACGTGAAGTCCCAGCACATTGCCCATGTCCTGAGCGAGGCTCGCAGCCGCAAGCCGCACCGCTTCCTGCCTTGCTTGTGCCGGAAAGAGAGACCGCGCGCGGTGTTCTCTGCCGAAAACGGCACTGCCGCATGACGCAGTTGCCTGATGCAGGCGATAATGTGGCATTCGCTCTGGACAAGCTGCGACATGCTGGTTCTTAATGCGCTGCAGTGACCGGTCAACGGTCCGCTTGAGACCGAGCGCTGTTTGCGCTCCCCCTCTAACGAATGATAACGTCTAGGAGCTGTCCAACGATGCAACGCCAGTTTTTTGCCGCAGCAGGCGCCCTCTTCCTCGCCGCTACAGCCCTATCGAGCGGGGCGTCCGCGCGGGAATTGCGGTTTGAGCCGGGGCTGCCGTGCAGCCACGACCTGGTCAAAGCCTACGACTATGCTGAAGAGCAGTTGCCGAAGCGCACGAATGGCGAGCTGACGCTGCGCAATTATTGCTCGTCGCTGATGGCCCTGAAGGAAATGAGCGACGGCCTGCGCGACGGCATTGCCGATGTCGGCCTGACCGTGCTGCCGTATTGGCCGGCGGAATTCCCCTACAACAACTTCCTTTCCAACATTTCGGGTTTTGCCAATTCGGCAGTGGCAATCTCCGGCGCGAACACGGAGTTCGTGCTGAACTGCGAGCCTTGCAAGCAGGAGTTCGCCAACAAGAACCAGGTCGTCCTGGCCATGTACGGCAACCCGCCCTACGTGCCGATCGTCAACGGCGATGCCATGCGGTCGCCCGAGGACTTCGTCGGCAAGAAATTCCGGGCCGGCAGCATTTTCTTCCGCCGTTGGGCCGAATACTTCGACGGCAAGGCGCTTAGCATGTCCGGCAACGAGATCTACGAGGGCCTGAATGCCGGCGTGCTGGATGCGACCCTGTCCACCCCGACGGAAATTCCAAACTTCGGCCTGCAAGATGTGATCACGTCGGTCACCCGATTGCCGATCGGCACCTTCCACAGCATGTCGCTCTGGGCGGTCAACCGCGACACCTGGCAGAGCCTGACGGTGGAACAGCGCCAGGTGCTGCTGGATCTGGCGGCCGAAAGCACCGCCTATGCCCTGACACACCTGGATCGACAGTTCTCGGATGTGTTCGAGCAGTTGAAGGGCTGGGGCGTCGAACTGGTTGAGCCGTCCCCCGAATTGCTGGAGAAGCAGGCCGCGTTTGCCACCAGCAACTTCGAGGAGTCGATCAAGTCCGGCAAGGAAGACTTCGGCGTCGAAAACCCGCGCGAGGCTGCGGAGCAATTCGCCGCCACAGCCCGGCGTTGGCAGGACATGATGACCAACAAGATCGACCGCACCGACTGGAAGGCTGTTGCCGACCTGTACAAGGCCGAGATCTACAGCAAGATCGACGCTGCCACTTACGGCATGTAAGCGCCTCTGCGGCACCGCCACTTTTGACAGCAGGCCCCTTCGGGGACCTGCCGTCTGATTGCGCTGCCGGTCGGGCGTTGGCCCGGCGCGGATGCGATCCAGGAATTGCGGGAAACGGACACCATGTATTTCATTGGGCGGGTGCTTTCTGGCATCACGTATGCGCTGACCATTTTTGCCGGCGTGGCAATCATGGTGATGATGCTGAATATCAGTGCTGACGTCATCGGGCGGTATTTTTTCAATGAGCCGTTACCGGCAACGATTTCTATCGTCTCGAACTATTACATGGTCATCGCGGCTTTTATCCCGTTGGCGTTGTGCCAGAAACGCGATTCCCATATTTCAGTCGAAGTCGTCATGCAGTTGTTTCCCCAGGCTGTGCAGCGGCATGCCTATCGCTGGGCCTGGCTGTATTCTGCTGCGGTTTTTGCGATGCTGACCTGGACATCATGGATACAGGCCGAAAGCAAGCGCAGCGCCGGCACTTATGTGATGGAAATGGGTGCCAAAGTACCGATCTGGCCCGGCTATTACATGTTGCCGATTGGCTTCGGTTTGATCACCGCAATATTGATCTATCAGTTCGTGATCTATCTGACCGGCGGTAAGAGTGGCCTGGGGGATACCGATCCCTGGAACAGAGGCGACAGCCACTTCTTCGAGACCATCTAGTAAATTCTGGGATTGTTGAATCATGACTGAAATCCAGATTGGTCTGACCGGTCTCGGTGCGCTTCTGGTTTTGCTGGCGCTCCGAATTCCGGTCGGCGTATCGCTGATCGGCGTGTCGTTCGTGGGCACCTGGGTGCTGGTCGGCGATCGGGTGGCGCTTAGCATCCTGACCTCGACGCCCTATGCGTTTACGGCACACTGGACGCTCAGCTCCGTGCCCATGTTCCTGCTGATGGGCTATTTCTGCTTTCACGCGGGCCTGACCAAGAACCTGTTCGATGCAGCCCGCGTCTGGCTGGCACGCCTGCCGGGCGGCTTGGCGGTGGCGAGCATTTTCGGCGCCTCCGGCTTTGCCGCAGTGACCGGCTCCAGCGTCGCCTGCGCTGCCGCCATGGGGCGGATCGCGGTGCCTGAGATGATGCGTAACCGCTATGACGCGGCCCTCGCCACCGGTACGGTCGCGGCGGCGGGAACCATCGGCGCGCTGATCCCGCCCTCGATCCTGCTGATCCTCTATGGCATTTTCGTAGAGGTGCCGATCAGCAAACTGTTCCTGGGCGGCATCAGCGCCGGAATTATCACGGCCATCGGCTATATTACGGTCGTGATCATCCGGGCAAAGTTGAACCCGGAACTGGCCCCGCCCTATGAAGGCCGGGCCACCCTTTCCGAGCGCATGGCCGCCTTGCGCGAGAACTGGCCGCTGCTGTTGATCCTGCTGGGCGTGTTCGGCGGCCTTTTCAGCGGTGCGTTCACGGCAACGGAGGCCGGCGGCATCGGTGCCCTGCTCTCCTTCCTGGTCGCCGGCCTGAAGCGGCGCCTGACCTGGGAAAGCATCAAAAATGCGGTGATCGAAACATTGGTCACCACCGCCTCTTTGCTGATCATCGCCGTGGGCGCGGCCCTCCTGACGCGATTCCTGGCCTTGAGCGGCACCACCAGATTCCTCTCCGAAGTGGTGCTGGGCTTCGGCGCCGATCCGGTGGTGATTTTGATCATGATCGCGCTGATGTACCTGGCAATCGGCATGTTCCTGGAGCCGATCGGCGCCATGCTGCTGACCCTGCCGGTGATCATGCCCATCCTGATGGGGTTGGACTATAGCCTGATCTGGTTTGGCGTGGTTCTGACCAAGTTCCTGGAAATCGGCATGATTACGCCGCCGATTGGCATTAACGTGTTCGTAATCAAAGGCGTGGTGGGAGACTTGGCAACCACGACAACGATCTTCCGTGGAATTATGTGGTTCCTGGTGGCCGATATCGTCGTCGTTGCATTGCTGATGGCATTCCCGGAAATTGTGCTGTTCCTGCCGAATCTTGCGGATTGAGGAAGCTGGCTGCGAGACGGCCTCGCCGGCCCCAGACGACGGGGGCTTGAGGCGCTCGACAGATGAAGAGCAGGGGGCCGGCGGCCGGAAACCGGAGATAGGCGCCCGCTCACGACCCCCCGTGAGCGGTGCTCTCCCCTACCCCTTCTCCCGCATCAACCTGGCTTTGTCGCGCTGCCAGTCGCGTTGCTTGATAGTCTCGCGCTTGTCGACCTTTTTCTTGCCGCGCGCCAACCCCAGGGTCAGCTTGGCGATGCCGCGTTCGTTGAAATAGACCTCCAACGGCACCAGCGTTACGCCCTCGCGCTTGATCTGCCCGGAAAGCCGCTCCACCTCGTTCTTGCGCAGCAGCAGCTTGCGGTGGCGCCGGGGCGTGTGGCCGAAGTGTTTGGCGCCCGGATATTCCGGAATGTGGGCGTTGATCAGCCAGAGCTCGCCCCGCTCCTCCGTCGCATAGCTCTCGACGATGGAAGCCTTGCCGGCGCGCAGCGATTTTACCTCGCTGCCGGTCAGCACGAGCCCCGCCTCCAGCGAATCTTCAATGAAGTAATCGAACCGGGCGCGGCGGTTTTGGGCCACCACGTTCTTTTGGGTGTCGGTGTTTTTTGCCACGAAGTGTCAGAGGCCTCCCGCCCCGGCGCCGGCGAGCGGCAGGGCCTTACAGCAGCCCCGCGCCCTCCATGGCCGCGCGCACCACTTTCTGCGTTTCCGGCTCGGCCGGCGTCATCGGCAGGCGGGTCTCGGGCGAACAATGGCCCAGCAGGTGGGCACCGTACTTGGGCCCGGCCGGCGAGCGCTGGTGGAACATCGCGGAATGGAGCGGCATCAACTGCATGTTGATCTGTTGCGCCCGCTCCACCGCGTGCTGTTGCCAGGCCTCGTGCATCATTGCGCAGAGCTTCGGTGCCACGTTCGCGGTCACCGAAATGCAACCGACGCCGCCCTGGGCGAGATAGCCAATGGCGGTACCGTCTTCGCCGGAGAGCAGCACGAAATCGTCGCCGCACGCCATCTTCTCCATCGAAGGGCGTTGCAGGTCGGTGGTGGCATCCTTGACGCCGACAATGTTCGGCAGGCTGGCCAGGCGCGCCATGGTTTCCACCGACATGTCCACGACGCTGCGCGGCGGGATGTTGTAGATGATGATCGGAATATCGGCACAGTCGTTCACGGCCTTGAAGTGCTCGTAGAGCCCTTCCTGGGTCGGCCGGTTGTAGTAGGGCGTCACCACCAGCACGCCGTCGGCGCCTGCCTGCATGGCATGCTGGGTGAGATCGACCGCTTCCGTCGTGTTGTTGGAGCCGGCGCCGGCGATCACCGGCACGCGGCCCGCTGCCGCCTCGATGCAGAGCTCGACCACGCGCTTGTGCTCGTCGTGGCTCAGTGTCGGCGATTCGCCGGTGGTGCCGCAGGGAACAAGGCCGTGCGTACCCTGCTCAATCTGCCAGTCGACGAAGCGCTGGAAGGCGTCCTCATCCACTTTGCCGTCCTTGAAGGGCGTAATCAGCGCGACGAGCGAACCCTTGAACATGGCGGCCTCTCCTCAAAAACCAGGATATAAGCTTGAAGGGCGCACCCTACAGCAGCAGCGGGGGTGGCGGCAAGCGCCGCTGCGTGCTACGCGACATGCTTTCTGTCCGTCCTGCAGAGATCATTGCACATGAGCAGCCTTGCCGACATTCAAGCCTGTGTGTTCGACGCCTACGGTACCCTGTTTGACTTTTCCTCCCCGATGCAGCGCCGCCGCGCCAAGATCGGGCCGGAGGCCGACCGCCTGAACCGACTGTGGCGCCAAAAACAGTTGGAATACAGTTGGCTGCGCTCGCTGATGGGCGAACATGCCGACTTCTGGCAGATCACGGCGGAGGCGCTGGACTATGCCATGGCCGCCTGCAACCTCCAGAACCCGGCACTGCGGGCGGAGTTGATGGAGCTCTACCTCTCCATCGCCCCGTATCCGGAGACGCTGGCCACGGTAGAGCGGTTGAAGGCCGCGAAGTTCCGCACGGGGATTCTCTCGAACGGCTCGGTCACCATGCTGACCGCCGCCATGAACCATGCCCGCCTGACGCCGCACCTCGACGCCGTGCTGTCCGTGGACGAGGTCAGCACTTACAAGCCGCACCCCCGCGTCTATCAGATGGTGCTGGACCGGCTGGACGTGCAGGCGCACCAGGTTCTGTTTGCGTCCGCCAACGCCTGGGATGTGGCGGGCGCTGCCCATTTCGGCTTCCGAACCGTTTGGTGCAACCGCTCCGACAACCCGCCCGAACATCTGCCCGGCAAACCGGTGGCAGAGATCAAGAGCCTGGACGAAATCCCGGCGCTGTTGGGTGTGTAGACCAACTCAGAACTCCCAGGCTTCGGGGGGATCAGACAGGTGTTGACCCTGATGCGCGGCCGCGTGTCCGGCACGGCCTGACCGGCCAGGCCAATTGCTGCGTGTGGTGCAATACTGCCGTGCCCGGCAACCGAACCCGTGCAAACCTGGTCGGTTTGTCTTAAGTCTGTCGCACCATCCCCAGCAGCGAAAGAGGTTCTCCGATGAGCTACACTCCCCCCAAAATCTGGAAATGGGAACAGGCGTCCGGCGGCCAGTTCGCCAGCATCAACCGGCCCACCGCCGGTGCCCAGTTGGAGAAGGAACTGCCGGTGGGCAAGCACCCGTTCCAACTCTACTCGCTGGCAACGCCGAACGGCGTCAAGGTCACCATCATGTTCGAGGAGTTGTTGGCCGCGGGTCATAGCGGCGCCGAATACGATGCCTGGCCGGTGGTGATCCGTGACGGCGATCAGTTCGGCTCCGGCTTCGTCGCCATCAACCCGAACTCAAAAATCCCAGCCCTGCTCGACCGCAGCGGCGCCCAGCCGGTGCGGGTGTTCGAAAGCGGCGCCATCCTGCTGCACCTGGCCGAGACGTTCGGCGCCTTCCTGCCAACCGACCCGGTAACAAGGCCGGAGGCGCTTTCCTGGCTGTTCTGGCAGATGGGCAGCGCGCCCTATCTGGGCGGCGGCTTCGGCCACTTCTACGCCTATGCGCCGGAACCGATGGAATACCCGATCAACCGCTTCACCATGGAAGTGAAGCGCCAGCTCGACGTGCTGGACCAGCGGCTGGCCAACAACCGCTTCCTGGCGGGCGAGGAATACACGATTGCCGACATGGCCGTCTGGCCCTGGTACGGCGCGCTGGTCAAGAACCAGGTCTATGGCGCGGCCGAGTTCCTGGAGGCGCACACTTACAAAAACGTGAACCGCTGGCAGGAAGAGATCGCGGCCCGCCCGGCGGTGATCCGCGGCCGCAAGGTCAACCGCCTGAACGGCCCGCCCGAAGACCAGTTGCACGAACGCCACGACGCCAGCGACTTCGAGACAAGAACGCAGGACAAGGTGGCAGGGTAATCCAAACCCGGGTCCGTCACCCGCACGTCCTCTTGCGTTCACCGACGGAAGAACTCGACCCGCCGGTTCTTCGGGTTGGTCGGAGGGTTGAACGCTGGACGTGATTCGCCATAACCGGCGACACTGATCCGGGACGGGTCGACTTGATAAAGCTGCGTCAGGTACTGCTTGACGCTGGCGGCACGTTTTTCGGACAGGCGTTGATTGTAGATCGCATCGCCGGTGGCATCGGCATGCCCAACGATTTTGATCGACAAAGACTGATCATCCGCCAACACCTCGCCGAACGAATCCATATTGCGCGCGTACTTTGGAAGGATTGCGGCGCTATCGAATTCGAACTCCACCTTGATCGCAATGCCAACAGCACCGCCCGAGGCGGGCGGCGAACTATGCCCCTGACCGCCAACCGGCGGCGCGCCAATCTTGATTGCCCGCGACATGGGCAAGCGCCCCGGCTGGCCATAAAGCGCTGCCCGCACCTCGTCCTTGGTCGGTGCCCGGTCGGTGTAGTCATACACTTGCGTGTTGGTCTCGTCCGGTATCGTCTTGGCCGGCATCGCGTTGGCCGGCATCTTCTGGGCCGGCGGCGACTGCGGAGCGGGTGTTGCCGTTTCGCGCCATTCCGGCACCTGCCCGAATGCCATCGAAACCGGCGCGGCCACCAGCATCCCTGCTGCCATGGCCCAGGCGATCAATCTTGAAAGCATAATCCCCATTCCTTTCATCGCAAATCCAGATCGAACCGATCTTGCCCGAAGTCATTTAAAAATTGGGGCACGGCAATGGCAAGCACAAACGCAATCGCTTTGCCTGGGACGTGGCGCAAAGGCACCGAGAGCAGGCGGTTCTTGCCGGCGAAAACAAACCTCAAAGATCGAACGACAACCCCTCGCCGCCGTTGCAGGTGCCGATCCTGGCAGCCTCACCGAAGCCCGCGGCCCGCAGAGCCTGGACGCACGCCTCCGCCTGCTCCACCGGGACCGCTGCCAGCAGGCCGCCGGAGGTTTGGGGATCGAGCAGCAAAGGCGGAGCATGCGGCACTGCCCTGCGGTTGGCAGGCGCCAGCGTGCTCTCGATGCCGGCAGCGAGGCACGCCTCCACCCCGGAAAGGCACGATACGTCCGCCACTTTCACCGTTGCGCCGACGCCGGAGGCGGTCAGTATTTCCTGCAAATGCCCGGCGAGGCCAAAGCCGGTGACGTCGGTGACGGCGCGGGCAGCATGGGTCCGCAGCACGGGCATGGCGGCGCGATTGCTCTGGATCATGCTGGCAAAGGCCGCATCGATCCAGGCAGAGCGGGCCTTGCCCTGCATGTCGGCCGCCAGCAGCAGGCCGGTGCCTAGCGCCTTGGTTAGAATCAAGGCATCGCCGGGGCGGGCGCCGCTCTTGCGCCAGAGCGAAGCCATGGGCGCAAAGCCGTTCACGGTCAGGCCGAGGGCGAGTTCCGGCCCCTCGGCCGAATGCCCGCCGACCAGAGCCGCGCCGGCGGCACGAATGGCGGTGCAGGCGCCGGCCAGCACCTGCGCGAGGTCGGCCTCCTGCACGCCGGGCATGGCAAACGGCACCGTCACCTGGGCGAGCGCGCTGTGTGCCTCCGCCCCCATGGCGAACAGGTCTGAGAGCGCATGCTCTGCCGCGATCTGTCCAAACAGGAAGGCGTCGCCGGTGAAAGCGCGGAAATGGTCGGTGGATTGCACCAGCACCTGGTCCGGCGGCGGCTGCAACAAGGCGGCGTCATCGCCGGCGCCCATCAGCACGCCCTGTGCCGTGCCGGTGTCGAGCCCGGATAGCACGCGTGCCAGCACGTCGCTGCCGATCTTGGAGCCGCAGCCGGCGCAGCGCATCGGTGCGCCTTCGCCGCCGTCGGCCTCCATCGATGGCAGGTTCTGATAGCGAGCCATCCAGCGCCGGTCGATCCGGTCCTTCCAGCGCCAAATCCAATCGCCGCTCGCCGCAAAGGCGCCATAAGAGGCCACCGCTGTCTTGCGCCCGCCGGAGAGCAGCGACAGAAACCGGCTCTGCGCCCTGTAAGGCTTGAGTGCCTCGCCTTTGGCCACGCGACGCAGGTTGGCGGCCAGGATCGGCCCCTGCCGCACCGCATACACGCCGGCCTTGGGCAAAGGCCGTGGCTGGAACGCCGCCACATCACCGGCCGCGAATACATTCGGGTGGGAGGTGCTGGCCAACGCCTCGCCGACCGCAACGAAGCCGGCCTCGTCCACCGCCAGACCGGTTTCCGCCAGCCAGGGGGCCGGGGCGGCGCCGGTGGCCAGTACGGTGATGGCGCTTTCCAGCCGGGTGCCGTCCACGAACACGGCAGCCCCGGGCTCAACGGCCGCCAGCCGGGCGCCCGCCCGCAAGCTGACACCGCTCCGCGTCAACAGAGCCTCCATACGCCGCTGCACGCCGGGCGCATGCGTCGGCAGCACACCGGCGGCATCGGTGGCGAGGGTGACGCGCAGCCGGGCCTCGCGCAGGCGCCAGGCGATGGCCATGGCGAGTTCCACGCCGCCCGCACCGCCGCCGACCACGGTGATCGGCGCCGCCTTCGGCAGGGCCGATCCGGCGGCGTCCAGCCGGGCCAGAAACTTGTCGAGCGGCTTGACCGGCAGGCCGTGCTCGGCAGCGCCTTCGATATGGGCGATGGCGGTCGTGGAGCCGGTGTCGATGGAAAGCCAATCATAGCGCATTGCGGGCCGGCCCTCGACGAACACCCGCCGCGCCTCCGGATCGATGCCGGTGGCCGGTGCGTGGATCAGGCGGGCGCCAGCCAGCCGGCAGAGCGGGCCCAGGTCGATATGGCAGTCCGCATGGCTGTAATGCCCGGCGATATAGCCGGGGATCATGCCGGAATACGGTGTAAACGCATCGCGCGCCACCAGCGTCAACCGCACGCCCGGCTCCGGCTTCATCGCCAACATATAGAGCACGGCCACATGAGCGTGACCGCCGCCGATCAGAACGATCTCGCCCCTTACTGGTGGTGCGCCGGCGCCCTGCACCCCCGGATCTCCGCCCGTCAGTTCTGCTTCGCCAGCCAGCCGGACAGGCGGTCGAGCGCCTGCTCGATATCCGGCCGGGCGATGCAGTAGGAGAAGCGAAGCGTGTGGTTGCCGCGGTCGGGGTCGAAATCCAGGCCGCTCGCCGACGCAATGCCCGCTTCCTCCAGCAGGCGCGAGGAAAACGCCAGGCTGTCGTCGGTCAGGTGGCTGATATCGGTATAGATGTAGAACGCCCCATCCGCCGGTGCGATCTTGCCGAGACCCAACCCCGGCAGGGTATCCAGCATCAACTGGCGGTTCTCCGCATAGACGGCCTTGTTCGCCTCCAACTCCTCGGTTGCATCCAGCGCTGCCAGCGCGGCCACCTGGCTGACGCCGGGGGGGCTGATAAAGAAATTGGTGGCCAGCCGCTCAATCGTTGCAATCAGATCTTCCGGCACGATCATCCAACCGATGCGCCAGCCGGTCATGGAGAAGTATTTGGAGAAGCTGTTGATAACGATCGCGCTTTCGGAATAGCGCGCAGCCGTATCGGCCCGCCCCTCGAACACCAGGCCGTGGTAGATCTCGTCACTGATCAGGCGAATACCGCGGCCATGGCAGGTCTCGGCAATGGCCTTCAGCTCTTCCGGCGGGATGACGGTGCCGGCCGGATTGGAGGGGCTCGCGATGACCACGCCCGAGAGGTTCGGCACTTCGTCGATCATGGCCGCTGTCATCTGATACCGGGTTTCCGGGCCGGTGGGCAGACGCACCACCTCGCACCCCAGGGCCTGCAAAATGTTGCGGTAGCAGGGATAGCTGGGGTCCGTCAGCAACACGCGGTCGCCGGCGGAAAAGCTGGAGAGAAAGGCCAGCAGGAAGGCGGCGCTTGAGCCGGTTGTCACGGCAATGCGCCCCACCGGAACATTCAGCTTGTACCAATCCTGGTAATGCCGGGCCAGGCGCATGCGCAGGGGCGCGTTGCCCCAGGCGAGCGTGTAACCCAAGACCTCCGAATCGATGGCCTGCTTTGCGGCTTCGCGGGCCAGGCGGGGCGCCGGAGTGCCGGGTTGCCCGACCTCCAGGTGCAAAACGTGATCGCCTCGCGCTTCGCACGCCGCCGCTTGGGTCATGACATCCATCACCATGAATGCGGCGATCTCGCTGCGGGGAGCCGGGGCAAAAGTCATACCAATCCTTTCGGTTTCGGATACTGCTGGACGAACCGCTCACGCCTAGTGCGGCGGTTCGGCAACAGCCGCCAGCCCCTGCCCGGCAGGGTCAGCGGCGGCAGTGCAGGATTCAGGGTAGTTTGGCAGGCCGCGGGGGCAGACGATGGCGTTGACCTGCCCACGGTGCGGGCTGCCGATCGCCTGGCCAAGTGGCAGACGCTGCTCCACCGTTTGGTCGGCGAGGCGTTGCAGGAAGGCCCGGCCCTGGCCACCGGCAAGGGCGGCCAGCAGGATTTTGGTGTTCGGATTGGTCACCAGGACCGGCTCGCCCGCCGGCGCCCCGGATGCCGCCAGAAACACGCCGCCGGTGAGCCGGCCGATGCCGAACGGGCGGCCCATCGTGAAGACGCAGGCAACCGCATTGCCGACCCGGTCCGCCACGACAATAGCCGTCTCTGCCGGGCCGGGTTGGGCGCCCTGGCCTGCCGGAAACGGCAACAGCGCCAGGCTGTGATTGCCCAGGCTGGTGGTTTCGACATCGGCGGATTCGGCCACCACCCGCCGCCAGTGGTCGCGGTCGATGCGGATGCCGATTGCCTCCGCCGCCTGCCACAGGGTTTGGGCCGCGCCTCCGGAGTAGAACGAGCCGGCACCCTGCTGGCGGATCTGGCCGAGCAGGCCGGCAAGGTCGAACTGCTGCACTTCCCGTCCGGCCCGGCCATCGCCGAACACAGCGCGGGCGGCCAGATCTTCCGGCGCGACTGATTGCCAGTCGGCCGCGAAAGCCAGTGAGAGCTTGCTGCCGAACCGCGCCAACGCCTCCGCCGGGCCAACAGCCTGGCGCCACGGAAACACGCCGAGGCGCGCGTGGATCGCAGCCATGGCCCGCACCGCCGCCGGGCTGCCGAAGCGGTAGGCCTGCCGGGTCTGATCCTCGACCCGGTAATCCAGGCAGTACCCGTGCGCCGCCAGGCCCGCCGATGCCGGCTTGGTCACGCCAAGGGCAAAGAAGGTTGCCGTCGCGGCATCGCCGGCGCTGCCGCCGGCTGCCAGCACATCGCGCCCGATCAGGGCGGCATGGGGCTCATCCGCGACAACGGCACCGGCAAACCCCTGGACAAAGCCCGGCGTGCCCAGTTCCGGGCTGCCCTGGCAGCCGGTCAGGGCGACCATGCCAGCGAGAACCAGCCATCGGGCCCTTGACCGGATTTGCCCTAGTTGCCATTTCATCAGAGTGACGCCCCTAAGGCGGATGGACATGATCTTCCGTAACATTTCTATTGGTCTGACAGCTTGCGCTCTTGCGGTGCAACATAATCTGGTTGCCATATTGCTGGCAGCCCTGGCAAGCCTTGCCCTGGTATCGAACGGCGCAGCACAAACCTTCATCCGGGATGCTGAGATCGAAGCTACCATCCGCGGGTGGGCCGCGCCACTGTTACGTGCTGCGGGGATTCCGCCCAGCGATGTGCGCATCCATCTGGTCCGCAACGACGACCTGAACGCTTTCGTCGCCGGTGGCCAGCGCATTTTCATCTACACTGGCCTGTTGCAGCGCTCGGAATCGCCGGAGCAAGTGATCGGCGTACTGGCCCACGAAATCGGCCATATCCAAGGCGGGCACTTGGCCCGCACCAGGGGCGAGTTGGAGAACGCCAGCGCCCAGTCCATCCTGTTCACCGTCCTGGGCGCGGCTGCCGCCGTGGCCTCGGGCGATGCGCGGGTTGGGGCCGCAGTCGGCGCGTTCGGCCAGACCGCCGCTCTGAAAAACCTGTTACAATACAGCCGCGTGCAAGAATCGGCGGCCGATCAGGCAGCGCTGAGCCTGCTCGATGCCACCGGCCAATCCGCACGCGGACTGGAGGAGTTCCTGTCGGTGCTGGGCGACCAGGAATTGCTGCTGCCCGAGCGCCAGGACCCCTATCTGCGCACCCACCCGATTTCGCAGGACCGCATTCGTGCCCTGCAGGACCATCTACAGCACTCCCCCCATTCCACGGCGGAGCCCGATCCCGCCTCGCGCAAGGCACATGCCCGCATGAAAGCCAAGCTCGACGGCTTTCTGAAGCCGGTCGGCCGTGTCCTGTCCGACTACCCCGAGAGCGATACCGGCACGCCCGCCATGGTGGCGCGCGCCGTCGCCTATCACCGCGACCACCGCCCGGATGCGGCCGACCGCATTGTCTCTGGGCTTCTAGAGCGCCTGCCCGCCGACCCGTATATCTGGGAGTTGCGGGGCCAGTTTCAGTTCGAGCGCGGCAACGTACCGGCTGCGTTGCAGGCCTATGACAAGGCAGCGACCCTGGCTCCGGACCAAGCCCTGATCGCCATATCCTACGCCCAGGCGCTGGTGGTCGACCCGAACCCGAAAAGCCTGGAAAAGGCGATAACCCTCCTCGAACCGGCAGTGCAGCGCGAACCCGACGACGGCAGCGCCTGGCGGACGCTCGGCATCGCCTACGGCCGTCTCGACCGGTTGGGAGAAGCCGCCCTGGCGCTGGCCGAATCGGAGGCGCGGTTCGGCCGCGCCGACCTGGCCTTCCAGCAGGCCCGCCGCGCCCAATCCCTGCTAAAGCAAGGCTCCCCCGCCTGGCTGCGTGCCGAGGATATCCGCCTCGCAGCCGAACGCTCGCTGGAACGGGCGCGGGCGCAGCGTTAGGCCTGACGCTTCCATAACATGCCCGTGAGCCCCGCCTTTTTGCGGTTGCCGCAGCGCGGCAGCACCGTCAGGGTGCGTCCGCACTGTGATAGCCCCGTATCTCGCTCAAGGAACCTGCCATGACCGCCTGGATTGCCCGTCTCTTTGCCATTGCCGCCATGGCCGTGGTTCTGGCCGCCTCGCCCAGCCTCACGCCCCCGGCCCAGGCGGCGGATCAGGCAGAGGTCGAAGCCGCCGTCCGCAAGCTGCTGACGGAAAAGCCGGAAATCGTTATCGATGCCATCCGGGCCTACCAGGCGCGCGAGGAAGCCGCTCAGGAGGAGGAACAGCGCCTGCAATTGTCCGCCCAAAAGGGCGCGATCATGGGCAATCCCGGCGATCCGGTGATCGGCAACCCGGATGGCGCCGTGACCGTGGTCGAGTTCTTCGACTATCGCTGCGGCTACTGCAAACGCTCGCTGCAAACCGTGCTGGACCTGGTAGAGCGCAACCCGGATGTGCGGGTGGTGTTCAAGGAATTCCCGATTCTGGGCGAGGATTCGGTGACAGCGGCCAAGGTGTCGCTGGCCGTGCATCTCGCCGCGCCGCAGCACTACCGCGCCTTCCACGAAAAGGCGATGCGCCATCGCGGCGCCATGAGCGAAGATGCGCTGCTGACGCTGGCAGTGGATGCCGGTGCCGACCGGGATGCGGTCGCAGCGGCGATGGACAACCCGATCATCCAGGCGACCATCACCGCCAACTATGAACTGGCCCAGGCGCTCGGCATCCGCGGCACGCCGGCTTTCGTGGTCGGCGAAAAAGTGGTGCCCGGCGCTGTCAACCTGCCGACCCTGGAACAACTGGTGGCCAAGGAACGCGGCTGACCCCTCCCCTTTTTTCTCGCAGCGAAAACCGAGGAGACCGACCATGCGCCTCGACACCATCGGCGTTATGAGTCCCGGCGACATGGGCCATGGCATCGGCCGGGCGCTTCGCGACAGCGGCAGGCGCGTGCTCACCAACCTGACCGGCCGCAGCGAGCGCTCCCACGCGCTGGCGGCGGAGGCCGGGCTTGAGGATGCCGGCAGCCTGCAGGCGATCATGGCAGAGGCCGATCTGGTGCTGTCGATCCTGCCGCCGGCCGCAGCCGTCGCCTTTGCGGAGGAGGCCGCAGCGGCCATCGCCGCTGCCGGACGCTCGCCGGCCTTTGCCGACCTGAATGCCATCTCGCCCGCCACCTCCGCCCGCGTCGGCGCGATCGTCGCCGCCGCCGGCGCGCCCTATATCGACGGCAGCATTATCGGCCTCACCCCCGGCAAGGCGGCACCGCCAAGGATCCATGTCTCGGGGCCGGGTTCGGAGGCACTCGAATCACTGACGACCGACACCATGATCTGGCGCCATGCCGGCCCGGAAGCGGGCCAGGCGTCGACCCTGAAAATGCTGTATGCGGGGCTGAACAAAGGCACCTGGGCGCTGCAATGCACCATGGCCATAGCGGCCGAGCGCTATGGCCTGTTCGATGCCTTCATGGGCGAAGTGGCCAGCAGCAATCCGAACCGGGCCGAGGATATGGAGGCTTGGGTCGGCTTCCTGGCTGCCGATGCCGAGCGCTGGCACCCGGAAATGGCTGAAATCGCAGAGACTCTGGCGGCTGTCGGCGCACCCGTCGGCTTTCACCGCGGGGCAGAAGAGCTGTTCCGCTTTCTGGCCACCACGCCGCTCGCCGCGGAAACGCGGCAGACCTGGGACCGTTCGCGACCCATGGCGGAGTCGGTGCGCACCTTCGCAGAGGCACTGGCGAAGCGGCCAGGTTGACTCTCAAACGCTTGCCATTCCGGAAGCAATGGGGCAAATCTGGCGGCGATCTGCCGATTTGCCCCGAGGATACGTATTATGCTGGAAGTTGAAACGCCGCAGGACCTGATTCCCTATGTCGGGAAGGAAATAGGCGTCAGCGATTGGATTCTGATCGATCAGGCCCGCATCAACCGATTCGCCGATGCCACCAACGATCACCAGTGGATTCATCTGGATGCCGAGCGCGCGGCGAAGGAATTGCCGACCAAATCCACCATTGCCCATGGCTTTTTGACCATGTCGCTGACCGCCGGCCTGCCGACGTTCAAGATCGCCAAGACCTCCAACATGATTAATTATGGCGTGAACCGGCTGCGCTTCACCAACATGGTGCCGGTGGACAGCCGTGTGCGCCTGCGCACCAAGCTGGTGGCCGCGGACGAAATGCGCGGCGATGGCGTACGCCTCACCTGCGAGCAGACGGTGGAAATCGAAGGAGAATCCCGTCCCGCCCTGGTGGCCGAGACGTTGGTGATCGCTTACGCCTGACGGTTATCGCTTACGCCTGACCGGCAAACAACCGGTCGATCGCCGCGCGCCAAATCTGCTTGCGCGCGGTGGCCGACCGGATCAGTCGAGCCCGGCGGCGCAGGCCGTGCATGTGCACGGCATGGGCCAGCATCAGGCCGATAGCGCCCATCAACAGCACTTGAAACATCGCCTGGCCATCGCCCCGGCCATCCCAATTGAGCGCGGCGAACACCCCCAGCCCGACGCTGACGCCGAACACGAGCCAGCCGCGCAGGCGGTGCTGGCGCACGATCCGCCCTTCCTCTTCGGCAAGGGCTGCAAGCGCAGCCTCGCGGATCGCGGCTTCGTCCACGCCGCGGTCCAGCAAGGTCATGACCTTTTTCTGGATTTCAGGGCCCAGCCGCTCGCCGCTATGGGCGCGGCGTGGCGCCGTCACCCAGTCTTCGCTGTAGGCGGCAACGCGCTCGTGCGCGGCGGCGGTGGCCAATTCATCGGGCGAACGGAGGTCGTTCAGCGGCACGGTATCGCTCGGCACACCGGCCATAACGGCCTCCGTTTTCCAGGGTAGACGGTCTTCTTAACGCGAGTAGAACTCGATCACGAGGTTCGGCTGCATCTGCACCGGATAGGGCACATCCGCCAGCTTCGGCGCGCGGACATACGTGCCCTTCATGTCGTTGTGATCGACGTCCAGGTAATCCGGCACGTCACGCTCGCCGGACTCGATGGCTTCCAGCACCAGCGCCAGGTTGCGGCTCTTGTCACGCACGGCCACGACGTCGCCGTCCTTCACCTGATAGGATGGGATGTTGACGCGCTTGCCGTTCACCGTCACGTGGCCGTGGTTCACGAACTGGCGGGCGGCGAACACGGTGGGGACAAATTTCATGCGATAGACGACGGCGTCCAGACGGCGCTCCAGCAGGCCGACCAGGTTCTCCGACGTGTCGCCACGGCGGCGCACGGCCTCGTCATAGAGGCGGCGGAACTGCTTTTCGGTGATGTTGCCGTAATAGCCTTTGAGTTGCTGCTTTGCGCGCAACTGGGTGCCGAAATCGGTCGTCTTCTTGCGGCGCATGCCATGCTGGCCGGGACCGCTTTCGCGCTTGTTGATCGGGCTCTTCGGGCGGCCCCACAGGTTGACGCCGAGGCGGCGGTCGATCTTGTGCTTCGCCTGGATGCGCTTGGACATGATATGGAATCCTTTTGCAGGATGATGTTTGTTGTCCTGATAGTCCTGGGCCGCATCGCATTTGCGAGGGTCAGGCGAGGCCGCGCAACCGTTGGCACGGCCTGCATTCTCAGGAGGCGGAACCGGGCTTATAGTGGAGGCCGCGCCGGTTTGTCAAACCGCAATCCCCCGCACCCGGCGGAGCCATTCTTGCCATGCCCAAATCCGACCCGACCATCCGTTTCGAACGCTCGCAGACCATCATGGGCGGGGCGAGCCATTGCGATTTTCGCCATTCGGTGAGGGAAGATTGAGGGAAGCGCCGCATTCCAGACTTCATTCCAGACTTCATCGCCACGCAATCGCAGCGCAAGGTGGGTTATAAGCCTTTCGACCGAGACCGACGACAGACGAGGATCCCCATGGAATTCGGCACCTTCCTGCTTCTGCAATCCCCCAGCGCCCGCCCGTCTGCCGAGATCTTCGGCCGGGGTGTGGAAATCGCCCAGCATGCGGACAAGCTGGGCTTCGACAGCATCTGGTGTGCGGAACACCATTTCTCGACCTATGGCTATCTCTCGCGCCCGCTGATGATGGCCAACCACATCGCGTCCAAGACAGAGCGTATCCGCGTCGGCTCGGCCGTGGTGGTGCTGCCGCTGCACAACCCGCTGATCGTGGCCGAGGAGATCGCGACCGCCGACATTCTATCCGGCGGACGGCTGGATGTGGGCCTGGGCCGCGGTTACCAGCCCTACGAGTTCGCGCGGCTCGGCCACGATTTGTCGGAAAGCCGGGCACGGTTCGAAGAAGGCATCGACATTCTGCTGAAAGCCTTCGAAGGCAAACCGTTCAGCTATGATGGCGAGTTCTTCCAGTTCGGCGAGACCAGCATTTTTCCGACTCCGTTGCAGGACCCGCACCCGCCGATCTTCATCGTCGGCCAGAGCATCGAGTCGATCGAAGCGACGGTGAGACGGGGCTTCAACGTGGTCTCCGGCGGCTTCGGCGTGCCGATCCAGCGCCTGCGGGAATTCCGCAAGGGCTTTGAGGCCATGGATGTGGACCCGGCGATCAAGTCGAAGGTCCGCATCTCCACCCAGCGCCCGGTCTATGTGACGGACGACGAGTCGGAGTTGCCGGCCATTGTCGAGCAGGCCCGCTGGAACATGCGAGTCACCCTCAGCCTGCGCGCCGGGCTGGAACGGGTCGATGACCGGGGCCGGGCCATCGCCGTGCCGATGGACAACGAGCCGACGGAACAGGAGTTGCTCGACAACTACTTCGTCATGGGCACGCCAAAGCGCTGTATCGAACAGTTGCAGGCGCTGAACGAGGCGATGGGGATGACGCACTTTAATGCCAGCTTCTGGTTCGGCGACCTGCCGCGGGAAAAGGTGCTGAAGTCCATGCGCCTGTTCGCCGAGGAGGTCATGCCGGCGTTCCGGTAACGTCCCGACACATCGTTGCCCGGCGGCACAGCCGCCTGAATCGCCATCGTCGGAGCCAATCGGGTTGGAGCCAATCGGGCCGATCGAGACCATCGACCTGAACTCCGCCCAGGACGTTTCCGGCTATTGCGACAGGCTGGGCCGACTCTACTATGACTTGGCGAAAGAACAGGCGGACCCGCATCTGGCCGCCAGAATCAACGGACAGCGCCGGGCGGCCCCGGTCGGCCGCAAACGCAAAAAAGCAAAGAAGGATGAAACCCCATGACCCAGGATATCCTCCGCATCGGCTTGATCGGCGCCGGCGGCAATGTCCGCTCCCGCCACATTCCCGGCTTCCGCAAGCAATCGGGCGTCGAGATCGTGTGCGTCGCCAACCGCACCCGTGCCTCCGGCCAGGCGATTGCCGACGAGTTCGGCATTGAGCGCGTCTATGGCGACTGGCGGCAGGTTCTGGCCGATCCGGAGGTGGACGCGGTCTGCATCGGCACCTGGCCCTACATGCACCGCACGCTCACCGTGGCCGCGCTGGAAGCCGGCAAGCATGTGATGTGCGAGGCACGTATGGCCATGAACCTGGAGGATGCCAGGGCGATGCTCGCGGCCTCCCAGGCACGGCCGACGCAGGTCGCCCAGATCGTGCCGGCACCGCACACCCTCGCCTTCGATCCGACCATCCGCGAAATGGTGGGCGGCGGCCATGTCGGCGACGTGATCGCGGTGGACGCCCGCATTGCCGCCGCTCGCGCCTTCCCCGATGCGAGCCAGCCGGTACATTGGCGCCATGATCGCGACCTTTCCGGCAACAATGTCATGAATATGGGCATCTGGTACGAGGCGATGATGCGCTGGGTCGGCCAGATGAAAACCGTTATGGCCGTCGGCCAGAGCGTAGTGAAGCACCGCCTGGACGCCGACGGCAACCGCGTCGCCATGCGAATCCCCGACCATGTGGACGTCATCGGCGAGCTGGAGCAAGGCGGCCAGATGCGCTTCAACGTCTCCAGCGTCGCAGGCCACATGCCGTCGCTGGCCGATGTGCACATTTTCGGCAGTGAAGGCACAATCCGCCTGCATCAGCCTGTGGGCGGCGAGATGGCCCTGTTTGCCGGCAGGAAGGGCGAGGCCGACCTCTCCCCCGTCGCTATCGATCAGGCAAAGAAGGGCGGCTGGCGCGTGGAGGAAGAGTTCATCAACGCCATCCGCGGCGTGGAGCCGATCACCCATACCGACTTCACAACCGGCTGCAAATATATGGAGTGGACCGACGCGGTCACCCTGAGCCTGCGCCGGCGGCAGGCCGTCGTACTACCGCTGTAGCGACTCCCACCTCCGCGGTCGCGGCATTCTGCCGCTGTATCGCCCGCTGTGGCGGTGCGGCGCGTTGCCGTTGATCTACATCAAAGGTATTAGATCGCGCCTGCGCTTGTGATATCCTTACATCGCATCGACCGACAGTAAGATTGGAAGGAAAGAACCTCGATGGACACGGCAACCGCAACGAAACCGGACGCCCGCTCTGCCGCAGGGTTGGATTACGACACCGTCATCATCGGCGCCGGCCTCTCGGGCCTCTACCAGCTTTACCGCCTGCGCGAGCAGGGACAGAAGGTGAAGGTGTTCGAGATGGGGACGGGCGTGGGCGGCACCTGGTACTGGAACCGCTACCCCGGCTGCCGCTTCGATTCCGAAAGCTATTCCTATGGCTTTTCCTGGAGCAAGGAAGTGCTGGAGGAATGGGATTGGACCGAGCATTTTGCGCCCCAGCCGGAGACCGAGCGCTATTGCAACTTCGTCGCCGACAAGTTCGGCCTGAAGAAGCATATTCAGTTCTCGGCAAAGGTGAAGGCAGCCCATTATCAGGACGACACGCGCTCCTGGAAGATCACGCTGGAAGACGGCTCCGAACATACCGCCCGCTGGGTGGTGACGGCGGTCGGCCCCCTCTCTGCCCCGACCTTCCCGCGCATCAAGGGTCGCGAGTCCTTTAAGGGGGAGGCGTATCACACCGGCCTCTGGCCAAAGCATGAGGTCACGTTCGAAGGCAAGAACGTCGCCGTCATCGGCACGGGCGCAACCGGCGTGCAGGCGATCACCGAGATTGCCAAGTCCGCCAAGCATCTGACCATATTCCAGCGCCGCCCGAACTGGTGCAAGCCGCTGCGCAATGCGCCGATCTCCAAGGAGGAGATGGCGGATATCCGCAGCCGCTATGACGAGATCTTCCGCAAGTGCCAGGAAAGCGCCACCTGCTTTCTGCATACGCCGGATCACCGCAATACCTTTGATGCGACGCCGGAAGAGCGCGACGCGTTCTGGGAGCACCAGTACAACGAGCCAGGCTTCTCCATGTGGGTCGGCGGTTTCAGGGACATGATGACCAACCGGCTGGCCAACCAGGCTGTTTCGGAGTTTGTCGCCAACAAAATCCGCGAACGGGTGAAGGATCCGGCAGTCGCCGAACTGCTGGTTCCGACCGATCACGGCTTCGGCACCCGCCGTGTGCCGCAGGAAAGCGGCTATTACGAGGTCTACAACCAGGACAATGTCGAACTGGTCTCGATCCTGAACAATCCGATCGAGGAAATCACCGAGACCGGCCTGCGCACCGCCGAGCGCGAGTATGAGTTCGACATGATCGTCTATGCCACCGGCTTCGATGCGATCACCGGCGCGTTCGACCGGATCGACATCCGCGGCTCGAACGGCCAGAAGCTGAAGGATAAGTGGAGCGGCGGGCCGAAGACCTATGTCGGCATGATGGTGAATGGCTTCCCGAACATGTTCATGCTCTGCGGTCCGCACGTGGCGCTCGGCAACATTCCGCGCTCCATCGAGTACAACGTGGAGTGGGTGGACGAGTTGCTCGGCCACCTGACCGCCAAAGGCTGCACCTACGCCAACCCGACCCCAGAGGCCGAGGCCGCCTGGACCGAGGTGGTGGTGAAGTCGAACGAGGGCCTGCTGTCGGCAGAGGTCGATAGCTGGATGACCGGCGTCAACCAGAACGTCGAAGGCAAGCAGACCCGCATCATCGCCCGCTACAGCGGCACGGCACCGGCCTATCGCGAGTATTGCGACCAAGTGGCCGCGAATGGCTATCAGGGGCTGGATATGGCCTGATAGAGGCGTGAACGGCCTCTATCATCTTACGCCCCGCTGCCTGGCAGCGGGGCGTTTTCCGTTTCAGGGGGCATGACGGGCCTTACCATGACCCCAGTTGCATCTCCCCCATTCGGTTCGGACAATGGTCCCGATGGATTGGTAAAGGAAAGTCAGCCCCATGACAGACTGTGACGCGATCTGGCAGCCGACACCCGAAGTGGTGGCCAACGCCAACCTCACCCGCTTCATCCGGGCCTGCGGCCAGCCGAACCACCAAAGCCTGCTGGATTGGTCGGTGGCAGAGCCGGAGGCGTTCTATCGGGCGTTGCTGGATCATATCGACTACCGCTTCTTCAAGCCGTTCGAGCGGGCCTACGACCTCTCCCGCGGGCCGGAATGGCCGCGCTGGTGCCTGGGCGGCGAGACCAATATCGCGCTGAACTGCCTCGACAAATGGCGTGGCACGGCAACCTGGCAAAAGCCGGCGCTGGAGTGGATCGGCGAGGATGGCAGCGACCTGACTTGGAGCTATGCGGCGCTCGACCGACAGGTCCGGCGGCTGGCCGCTGGGCTGCGGCGGCTGGGGATCGGGCCGGGCGACGTGGTGGCCATCTATCTGCCAAACCTGCCGGAGGCCGTGGTGGCGCTGCTGGCGGTGCCGAAAATCGGCGGCATTGTGCTGCCGCTTTTTTCCGGCTTCGGCGAGGAGGCGGTCGCATCCCGCCTGATCGATGCGGACGCCAAAGCGGTCATCACCGTGGACGGCTCGCTCCGCCGCGGCCGGGTGGTCGCGGCCAAGCCGGTGGTGGACGCCGTGCGCCCGCGCGTGCCGAGCCTGGAACACGTCATCGTCTGCCACCGCATCGCCGTCGAAGGCGAATGGGCCCCGGGCCTGGACCATCGCTGGGATGACGTGACAGCCCCCCAGCCCGGCGACGACGACAGTACCGCTTCGGTCGAGGCCGATTCGCCCTATCTGCTGATCTATACCTCCGGCACCACGGGCAAGCCGAAGGGCGTGGTGCACACCCATTGCAGCTTTCCGCCGAAGCTGGTGCTGGACCTGGGCATCTGCATGGATTTCAAGCCGGACGACCGCATCCTGTGGATGTCAGACATGGGCTGGCTCGTCGGTCCGCTCTTGGTCTATGGCGCGACGCTGATGGGCGGCACCATCATCCTGCCGGAAGGCACGCCGGACTATCCCGCGGCCGATCGGCTTTGGCAGATCACGGCGGATAAACGCGTTACCTATCTGGGCGTTGCGCCGACCATGGCGCGCAACTTCATGGCGGACCCTGCCTTCGACGCCAGCCGCTACGATCTCTCGGCCCTGCGGATTTTCGTTTCCACCGGCGAGGCCTGGACGCCGGAGGCCTGGCGCTGGTTGTTCGAGACCATCGGCGGCGGCAGACTGCCGATCATCAATTTCTCCGGCGGTACGGAGATGTGTGGGATTTTGAGTTCGGTGGTGACGGAGCCGATCAAGGCCTGCTCGTTCACCGCACCGGTGCCGGGAACCTGGGCCGCAGTGTTCGATGAGAAGGGCGAGGAGGCCAGCCCCGGCGAAATGGGAGAGTTGGTGATGCGGCGCGCGCCCATCGGCCTGACCCAGGGCCTCTGGCGCGACGACGGGCGTTATATCGAGAGCTATTGGTCGACCTGGCCGGCTGTCTGGCATCATGGCGATTTCGCCAGGCGCGATGCGGACGGGTTCTATTATATCCTCGGCCGCTCCGACGATACGCTGAAGATCGCCGGCAAACGCACCGGTCCTTCCGAGATCGAGGCGCTGTTGCTGGAGACGAATCTGGTGCGGGAAGCCGCGGCCATCGGCATACCGGACCCGATCAAGGGCACGGCCATCGTTTGCGCCTGCGTCCTGCGCGACGGGGTGAACGACTCCGCAACAGCGGCGGAGGAGCTGGTGGCAGCGGTGGTCAGAGGGCTCGGCACGCCATTTCGTCCGAAGGACGTGCTGTTCTGCGCGGACTTGCCGAAGACCCGGAACATGAAGATCATGCGCAGGGTGATCCGCGCCGCCTACCTCTGTCTAGACCCCGGCGACCTGAGTTCGCTTGTCAATCCGGAAGCGGTGGACGGTATCCGCGACCGCACCGCGTGATTGGCCCTGCCCCCGCCGGCACAACAACAAGGAAACGCTCCCATGTCCCGCCTGTTCGGCAATCTCACCCAGATCGGCATCGTCGTGCGCGATATCGAGGCCGCTATGCGCCACTGGTCCAGTGTTTGCGGCGTTGGTCCGTGGTTTTATGCTGACAAGTTGCCCGTCACCACGTTCCGCTATCGCGGCGAGCGCCACGACAACATCCACATTTCCGTGGCGCTCGCCAATTCGGGCGACGCGCAGCTGGAATTGATTCAGCAGCGCTGCGACACGCCCAGCATGTACCGCGACTTCCTCGCCAAAGGGCACGAGGGCATGCAGCACTGGTCGAGCTGGCCGGAAGATTATGACGCCCGCCTGAAAGCGGCACTGGCCAGCGGTTATGAAATCGGCCAGGAGGGCGACAGCGCGCGCGGGCGGTTCGTGTACCTCTGGAACGAGGGACATCCCGGCACGGTAATCGAAATGGCGCATATGACGCCGGACCGCCGCCGGATCTTCGATGCGATCCGCGAGGCCTCCATCGGCTGGGACGGCAGCAATCCGATCCGGCGGACCTGGCCCAGTTGAGGCGAATCGGCTTGTCCTTGCACTCCCGGACGCAAACTTCCGAGGCCCCATGCTTCGCACCGTCACCGTTGCCCTGCTGCTAGCCACCGCCACCGCATGCGGCCCCGCGATGATCGCAAAAACCGCTGCGGAGCCCCCGCTCTCGGATCGCGGCGCCGGGCGGAAGTTGGCCCAGGATCGCTGCGGCACATGCCATGCGGTGAGTAAAGACATGGCGGCCAGCCCCCATGGCAAGGCGCCGCCGTTCGCCGAAGTGGCAAGGCTCTATCCGCCGGAACAACTGGCCGAGGCGCTCTCGGAAGGCATTATGGTCGGGCATGAGGACATGCCCGAGTTCGAGTTTACCGACGATGAGGTTTCCCAGCTAATCGCCTATCTGAATTCCTTAAAATAACCTGCTGTGAAATCAGACCAATGCCCATGTCTGTTTCGCGATAACATATTCTTCGTCCGTGGCGATGGCGTACGCTTCGGCCCGGCTATCCGACGCGGTCAGGCGGGGGCCGTTGGCGGTGTTCGCGGCGTCGTCCAGGTCAAAGCCCAACCAGGCGAGTTTGCGGAGCACGCCCGCCCGTATCAGCGGCTGGTGCTCGCCGATGCCAGCGGTGAATACCATACCGTCCAGGCCGCCCAGCGTGCCAGCGAGCGCGCAGGTCTGCTTGGCGATCTGGTGGATATAGACGTCGATGGCATATTTCGCCCGCGGCTCCGGGCTTTCCACCAGGGTGCGCATGTCGCTGCTGACGCCGGAAAGGCCCTTCAGGCCGCTCTCCTTATAAATCAGATCCGTGACCTGCTTCAGCCCGAGGCCATCGTGCTCCATCAGGTAGAGCAGCACGCCGGGGTCGATCTGGCCGGTTCGGGTGCCCATCGGCAGGCCGTCAAGCGCGGTGAAGCCCATGGTGGTATCGACGCTGCGGCAGCCATCCATGGCGCACATGCTGGAGCCGTTGCCCAGATGAGCCACCACCACCTTACCTTCTGCCAGCCGTGGCGAGACCTGGGGCAGTTGGCTGGCGATGAAGTCGTAGCTGAGGCCGTGGAAGCCATAGCGGCGCACGCCCGCCTCGTAATAGCGATAGGGCAGTGCGAAGGTGTTCACCACCGGGGAGTGGCCGGTGTGGAAGGCGGTGTCGAAGCAGGCGGCCTGGGGCAGGCTGGGGCGCGCTTCCCGGATAGCCCGGATCGGCGCCAGGTTGACCGGCTGGTGCAGCGGCGCCAGCGGAACGAACGTGGCGAGGGTCTCCAGCATCGCGTCGTCGATCAGCACCGGTTCCGCATAGCGCGCGCCGCCGTGCACGACCCGATGGCCGCAAGCCAACAGCCGGGTATCGGCCAGGTTATGGTCGATCCAATCCAGCACCCAGGCGGTGGCCTGATCCGGCGCGATCTGCGGGCGCTCGTCAGCGATGGCGGAGCCGTCCGGGGCGATGGCGTGGAAGTGGGGTGCGGTGCGCACCTCCTCCAGCAGGCCATGCCAGGAAAGAGCCAGCGCCTTTCCCGATATGCGATAGAGGGCGAGCTTTATGCTGGAAGATCCTGCATTCAATACCAAAATTGCATCTTCGCTCATGGCTTACTCCTCCTCTGCGGCGGCGGCGGCGGCGACGCGCAGGCCCTCGCGGGCGGCGGCAAAGATGGCGGCGACAGCGCAGGAGGCCAGCCGCGCCTCGACACTGTCGGCCCGGCTGGTCAGGATGATCGGCGCGCGGGCGCCCACCACCAGACCGGCCGCATCGGCATTGGCGAGGAAGGTGAGTTGCTTCGCCAGCATGTTGCCGGCCTCCAGGTCGGGGACCAACAGAATGTCAGCATCCCCAGCAACATCCGAGCGTATGTGTTTGATTGCAGCCGCTTCTTTGCTGATGGCGTTGTCGAAAGCCAATGGCCCGTCCAGCAGGCCGCCGGTGATCTGGCCGCGGTCCGCCATCTTGCAGAGAGCGGCGGCCTCCACGGTGGAAGGGATCTTCGGCATCACCGTCTCCACCGCGGAGAGAATGCCGACCTTGGGCTGGGAAATGCCGAGCGCCTGGGCAAGGTCGATGGCGTTCTGGCAAATATCGCGCTTGTCCTCCAGCGTCGGGTATATGTTGATGGCCGCATCCGTGACCATCAGCAGCTTCGGGTAGGTCGGTACGTGCATGACATAGACATGGCTGATGCGCCGCTCCGTGCGCAGGCCGGTCGCCTTCTCCATGACCTCATGCATCAACTCGTCGGTGTGCAGTGACCCCTTCATCAGCACGCTGGCCGAGCCCTCCCGCACCAGGGCGACGGCCTTCTCCGCAGCTTCGTGGCTGTGCTTGGTGGGAATCAGGCGGAAAGGGGCGATGTCCAGGCCCTCGGCCCCCGCCACTGCGCGGATTTTGCGTTCGGGGCCGACGAGGATCGGCTCCAAAAGGCCTTCGCGCGCGGCATCGACCGCGCCGGAGAGCGAGACGGCATCGCACGGGTGGGCGACCGCGGTCGGCATGGGCGGCAAGCCAGCGCATTGCGCGCGCAGGTCGTCGAAGAATTGGGTCATGGCTGAGAACCTTCCCTGCCGTTTCGGATCCTGGCGATAGCCTACCCTGCCCGGACGCCAGAACGATGACCTAAATCAACCGCCCCTGCCCTGTTCCGGCACGCACCCCTTGACTTCGGCGGCGGGCCGTGCCGCTTTCTTTGCTGAAATTGCGACTGATCCTCAGGAGACCTGCCACCATGGCCGTCATCCCGTTCAACAAAGACTTCCCCTACGAGGCCGGCGAGGTGGTGACCTTGACGCCGCACATCCGCCGCCTCACCTGCCCGAATCCCAGCTCCTTCACCTTCCACGGCACCAACACCTACATTCTGGGCCATGGCAAGGTCGGCATCGTCGATCCAGGCCCGGCCGAGCAGGTGCATATCGACCGCCTGCGGGAGGTGCTGGCGGAGAAGGGCGAGACCGTTTCCCACATCATCGTCACCCACACCCACCGCGACCACTCGCCGGGCGTGGCGCTGATGAAGGAATGGACCGACGCGCCAACCTACGGCTATGGCCCGCACGGCGTTGGCGCGCGGCGCAACTGGCCGTTCGCGGGGCCGGAGGGGGGCGACACCTCGTTCGATCCGGACGTGCGGCTGGCCGACGGCGAGATCCTGAAGGGCGACGACTGGACGCTGGAAGCCATCTTCACGCCGGGCCATATCTCCAACCACCTCTGCTATGCGGTGAGCGAGGACAACGTGATTCTGACCGGGGACCACCTGATGGGCTGGTCCACCAGCATCGTCTCGCCGCCGGATGGCGACATGAGCCACTATATGGCCAGCCTGCGCAAGATGCTGGCCCGGCCGGAGCACACCTACTACCCCGGCCATGGCGGCCCGATCACCGACCCCAAAGCCTTTGTCGAGAGCTTCATCGAACACCGGGGCGAGCGCGAACAGCAGATCATCGACTGCCTGGCGCATCACCCGCAGCACATTCCGGAAATGGTGAAGGAAATCTACATCAACACGCCGGAACACCTGCACAAGGCCGCCGGCCGCAGCGTGCTGAGCCACCTGCTCCACATGGTCGAGGAAGGCCGCGTCGTCAGCCCCGACGACCCGCCGGGGCCGGATTCGCTTTACCGGCTGCCGTAACCGCAACCGGCGCGCCTCAAAATCGGCGCCATTGCGGGCCCCGGATGATTTCCGGGACTCGCAATGGCGCCGTTTGTTTGTGTATGTATGGCGGAAACCTAACCCCATTCCTGCCAACGACAACAAAAGGCGTCACCCCATGTCCGACGATCTCATGCTCTATGAGAAGGACGGCCGCATCGTCACGATCACGATCAACCGTCCGGAAATCCGCAATTCTATCTCCGCCTACGACATGCTGGATGCGTTCGAAGCGAGTTTCGAAAAGGCCGCGAAGGACCGCGAGGTCTCGTGCATCATCCTGACCGGTGCGGGCTCGGCCTTTTCCTCCGGTGGCGACGTCAAGGGCTTTGCCGAGACCGCGGCTGAGAACCAGGCCTTCCCGAACGGCACCCGCCATTGGTACCGCGAAGGCATCCAGCGCATTCCGCTTTGCCTCGACCGGGTGGAGGTCCCGATCATCGCCGCGGTGAACGGCCCCGCCATCGGCGCTGGCTGCGACCTGGCCATGATGTGCGATATCCGCATCGCCTCCGACAAGGCGCTGATGGGCGAGGTGTTTGTGAACCTGGGCATCATTCCCGGCGACGGCGGTGCCTGGTACCTGCCGCGCATCGTAGGCCGCGCCAAGGCGTTCGAGATGGCCTTTACCGGCGATGTTCTGAAAGCCGGCGAATGCCTGGAAATCGGCCTCGTCCACAAGGTCGTCCCCCATGACGAGCTGATGGCTGCGTGCATGGAAATGGCCAAGAAGATTGCCGCCAAGCCGCCGGAGGCGCTGCGCATGACCAAACGCCTGCTGAAGGAGAGCGAATCACAGTCGCTATCCTCGTCTCTGGAGATGGCGGCCGGCTTCCAGGCGCTGGCGCAATCGACCAAGGACCATGAAGAAGCCGCCCGCGCCTTTGTCGAGAAGCGCAAGCCGGTGTTCACCGGGCGGTAACAGGCCGCCATTCCCGGCATCGCTGCGGCGCAGTGGCCAGCCATAACCCTTGATCCCGGGTCGGGTGGGCGGGGTATACTCTGCAGCGATACCCCCCTCACCCGCCGGAGCCCACCATGGACGCCGCCCTTTCGCCCAAAGACCTCGCCTTTCGTGACGAAGTCCGCGCCTTTCTCAAAACCGCCATGCCGGAGCATATCCGCCGGCAGACCGAACTTGCGCCCTCCTACGTCTCGAAGGCCATGACGCGGGAATGGCACAAGATTCTCTACAACAAGGGCTGGATTGCGCCAAACTGGCCGGTCGAATACGGCGGCACCGGCTGGACCGCCGTCCAGAAGCACATTTTCGACGAGGAAGTGCAGCGGGCCGGCGCCCCGCGCCTCTCGCCATTCGGCCTGACCATGGTCGGGCCGGTGATCTACACCTTCGGGACCGATGCGCAGAAGGCGCAGCATCTGGAGCCGATCCTCTCCGGCGACATTTTCTGGTGCCAGGGCTATTCGGAGCCGGGCTCGGGCTCGGACCTGGCCAGCCTGAAAACCCGGGCGGTGCGCGATGGCGACCACTACGTCGTCAACGGCCAGAAAACCTGGACCAGCCACGCCCACCACGCCGACTGGATCTTCGCCCTGGTCCGCACATCGACCGAGGGCAAGAAGCAGGAAGGCATCAGCTTCTTGCTGATCGACCTCGATAACCCTGGCATCGAACGGCGCGCGATCGTCTCCATGGATGGCGGGCACTATCTGAACGAGGTGTTCTTCACCGATGTGCGCGTGCCCGCGGAAAATCTGATTGGCGAGGAAAACAAGGGCTGGACCTACGCCAAATTCCTGTTGGGGAACGAGCGCACCGGCGTTGCCCAGGTCGGCAAATCGGCGAAAAAGCTGGAAGCCATTATCGAGGCGGCCAAGGCGGAGAGCGACGGGGCCGGCGGCACCCTCTGGGACAACCCGGATTTCCGCGCCCGAATCGCCACGATCAACGCCAAACTGGCCGCGCTCAGCATGAGCAACCTGCGCATCCTGGCGCAAGAGGCCGGCGGCGGTACGGTCGGGCCGGAGGCATCGCTGCTGAAAATCAACGGCTCCGAGATCGAGCAGGCGCTGAACGAAACCTTCATGGAGGCGCTTGGCAACTATGCCCAGCCCTATGACCGGGAATGGCTGCGCACGGACACCAATGTCGACGTCGTCGGCCCGGAGCATGGCCGCGGCGTGATGACGGAGCATTTGCTGCGCCGCGCTGCCACCATCTATGGCGGCACCAACGAAGTGCAGCGTGACATCATCGCCAAGCGCGTGCTGGGCCTCTAACGCCCCTGCCCTCGCCAATTTCCAATATCTTTCCGGGAGTTCGCCCCATGGCAACCCGTGACTTCGACGTGATCGTTGTCGGCGCCGGCTTCGGCGGTATGTACCTGCTGCACCGCTTGCGCAAGATGGGCCTGAGCGCGGTCGCGTTCGAGACCGGCGCCGACGTTGGCGGCACCTGGTACTGGAACCGTTACCCCGGCGCCCGCGTCGATGTGGAGAGCATGCAGTATTCCTACCAATTCGACCCTGAACTAGAGCAAAAATGGACCTGGTCGGAGAAATACTCGCCACAGCCGGAAATCCTGGAATACGCCCGCTATGTGGCAGATCGTTACGACCTGCGCAAGGATATCCGCTTTAACACCCGCGTAACGGCAGCACACTTCGACGATGCGAACGAGGACTGGCTGGTCACCACCGACGATGGCAAGCAAACTCGCGGCCAGTATTTCGTGCTGGCGGTGGGCTGCCTCTCGTCGTTCAACATGCCAAAAATCGAGGGCATCGATGACTTCCAGGGCAACAGCTACCACACCGGCCAGTGGCCGCACGAGCCGGTGGACTTCACCGGCCAGCGCGTCGCCGTGATCGGCACGGGCTCCTCCTCAATCCAGTCCTGCCCGGTGATTGCCAGGCAGGCGGCGGATCTGACCGTCTTCCAGCGCACGCCGAACTACTCCATCCCGGCGAACAACGGGCCGCAAAAGCCCGAATATGTCGCCAACGTCAAGGAACGCTACCGCGAATTCCGGGCCGAGGCGAAGACCATGGCCTCTGGCCTGCTCGGCGATTTCGGCAACCGCAAAGCGGTCGAGACGCCGAAGGAGGATATCGACGCGGAATTGGAAAAACGCTGGCAGACCGGCGGCCTCACCTTCCTCGGCGGCTTCACCGACATGCTGCTGGACGAGTGCGCCAACCAGTACGCGCAGGAGTTCGTTCGCAACAAAATCCGCTCCATCGTCGAAGACCCGGAAACGGCGGAATTGCTCTGCCCGAAGAACATTATCGGCGGCAAGCGGCTGTGCGTGGATACCGACTACTATGCCATGTACAACCTGCCGCACGTGCATCTGGTCGATGTCGGCCAGAAGCCGATCGAGCGCATTACCGCCAAGGGCGTGCTGCACGACGGCAGGGAATACGAGGTCGACAGCGTGGTCTACGCCACCGGCTTCGACGCCATGACCGGCAGCTATCTGCGGATCGACATCCGCGGCCGCGAAGGCCGGGAACTGAAGGAGCACTGGGATGCCGGCCCCCGCACCTATCTGGGGCTGAGCGTCGCCGGCTTCCCGAACATGTTCATGGTGACGGGCCCCGGCAGCCCCAGCGTGCTGACCAACATGCTGCCTTCCATCGAACAGCATGTGGAATGGATCACCGACACCATCCGCGACATGCGTGCCGCCCAGAAGCACCTGATCGAGGCCGAGCCGGATGCCGAGGCGGAGTGGGTCGCCCACGTCAACGCGGTGGCCGAGCAGTCGCTCCGCTCCAAAGTGAAAAGCTGGTATGTGGGTGCGAACATCGACGGCAAGCCCAGCGTGTTCATGCCGTATATCGGCGGCCTGCCAGCCTACACCGCCAAGTGCGAGGCGGTGGTGAAGGACGGTTACAAGGGCTTCTCGCGGGCCTGAATAGAACGATCCCGGCGCACCGCAGGGCGGTGGCCGGGATCGATTGCCGTCAGCGCGCGGCGGGCCGGGTCAGCCCGCAGACGCCGCCGCACTGGGGCGGGCCGCGACGCGGTCGTACCAAGCCTGGATGTTCTTGTGATCCGGGTTGATCGGCTGGTTGATATTCTTGAAGAAATCCAGCCAGCTGAACAGCAGCACGTCCGCAACCGTGAAGCGGTCGCCGCAGATCCACTGCTTGCCCTCGATCCAGCCGTTCAGCTTTTCCAGATTGTCCTGGGCAATCGCTTTCAGGCCGTCGGAAGCTTCCGGCAGGCAACGCATGCGGCCGCTGAACATCTTCACGCCCTCGCCGAAACGGAAGCCATTCGCCATGGGCTCGCAGATGTTGAGGTCGATGCGCCGGGTCCACATCCGGGCCTCGCCCCGCTCTTCGGCGTTGGTGCCGATCAGGGCGGGGGTCGGGTGTTTTTCTTCCAGATACTCGCAAATCACGGTGATTTCGGAGAGATGATCGCCGTTGTCGAGTTCCAGGCAGGGCGTTTGCCCCGCCGGGTTGCGCTTCAGATAGCCCTCCTGGCGGTTTTCGCCGCCGCGCAGGTCAACCGTTTCCATCGGCATGTCCAGGCCCTTTTCGGCGATGAACATCCGCACCATGCGCGGGTTGGGACCGACTGAGTTGATCAGTTTCATGAGGCAGAGCCTCCCTGTTCTGGGTTCGTGTTTTAGGCGTCGATGCGGGCGGTGGCGGTGCCGGTGATCACGGTCTTGCCGTCCTGGTTCACCGTTTCCAGCGTCAGATCGACCACCTTTTCGCCGCCTTCTTCGCGGATATCGGCAACCGTTGCCTTGGCGGTCAGCGTGTCGCCCGGCCAGACCTGGCTGGTAAAGCGTACGCCGTACTTCTTCAGCCGGCCATCGCCGACATAGTTGGTCAGCATCTTGCCCGTCAGGCCCATGGAGAGCATGCCGTGGGCGAACACGCCCGGATAACCGGCCACTTCCTTGGTGTAGAGGTCGTCGGTGTGCAGCGGATTATAATCGCCGGAGGCGCCGGCATACATCACCAACTGGGTGCGGGTCAGATCGTCGATCACCACTTCCTCGTGAGTGTCGCCGACCTTCAGCTTGCTGGCAGAGAGAGCCATATTTTCTGTTCCTTCGCTGGGTGTCTTAGGACTGCTCGACCGGACGCTCGGTCTTCACACCGACGCTGCGGGAGGTGACCACCAGTTCGCCGTTCTGGTCGCGGTATTCCTGAATGGTCTCGCTGAAGACCAGCTTGCCGGCACGCTTGCTTTCCTTCTCCCAGGTCTTGCCCGGCTTGGTGGTGACGGTATAGACGTCGCCCGGCTTCGGCTGGCGGTGGTATTCGAAATGCTGTTCGGCGTGCAGGCCGCCGCTGGACTTTGCCGGCTCGGTCAGGCCGGTGGGGTTCTTGCCGGAGCCAAACCACTTCTCGCCCGGCTTTACGCGCAGGTGGTAGTCCGGGTCGAACTGGGCAACGGCGCGCGGAAAGGTGGGTGGGGCGAGGATATGCCCGACCTCGGTCTTCTTGGCGTACTCCTCGTCGTAATAGATCGGGTTCGGATCGCCGACCGAGCGGGCGAACATCATGATATGGGTCGCTTCGACCGGGAATTTGATCTCGTCAGCCACTGTGTTTCCTCCGGAGTGCTGGTAGGGGCTGTTTCTCAAGCCGCGCATACTATATCCCCCCGATCCGGCTGGCTCCAGCCGTATCCGCACGATTTTCCAACAGAGGTTCCGCCCATGCCACCCCGCCGCCATGTGCCCCAGCGCTATTTTGAGGATTTCGAGGTTGGTGAGAAATTCTATGCGCCGTCGCGCACCCACACGGAATCGCTGTTCTACGCCTTCCAACTGGCCAGCGGCGACAACGCACCCATCCACTATGATGTCGAGTACTGTCGGCAAAAGGGGTATCCGAACATGCTGGCCCACGGGTTCCAGACCCTGATTCAGACCTGCCCAGGCGCCACCGACCTGGCCCAGCAGATGGAAGACGCATTGCTGGGGTTCATCGAACAGTCGAGCCGCTTTCTCAAGCCCGTATTCGCCGGCGACACGCTCTACCCAGAGTTGGAGATCATGGCACTAACGCCGCAGCGCACAACCGGGGTGATGACCCTGGCCAACCGCGTGTTTAACCAACGCGATGAATTGTGCCTGGAAGGCGAATTGAAATTCCTGCTGCGCTTGCGACCGTCTGACACGGCTTAGCTTGACGGATGCAGGCATCCGAAAGACCAGCCACTTAATATCCTCGCTTAACGTCAACCGGGTTGGCCACCGGTTCGCCGGCCAGGATGCGTTGGACGTTGGTTGCGACCTGATCGGCGGCAGTGGCCGGCGAGGTCAGGCCGCTCTCGTGGGGGGTGATGATCACGTTCGGGTGGCGCCAAAGCGGGTGGTCGGATGGCAGCGGTTCCGGGTCGGTCACGTCAAGGACAGCGCCCAGCAGGTGGCCCTCGTCGAGCAGCGCCACCAGGTCGTCCGTCACCACATGGCCGCCGCGGGCGAGGTTCAGAAGCACGGCGCCCTTCGGCAGTTTCGAGAGGCGCTCGCGGTTCAAAATGCCTCGGGTCTCGTCTGTCAGCGGCAGGGAGCAGACGAGGAACGGGCTGGCGGCCAGGAAATCATCCAACTGGTCCAGGCCTGCGTAATTGTCGATCGGCCCCAGGTCCCGCGGCGAGCCGGTCCAGCCGTTGACGAAAAAGCCGAGCGCCAGCAGGCCGCGGCCGATGGCGCCGCCGATCTCGCCAAAACCCAGCACGCCGACCCGCGCCGGATGCCGGGTCGGGCTGCCAAGCTCTTCCCATACCGCCTTGGCCTGCAGGGCGGCGTATTCATCGAAGCGGCGGAAGAAATGCAGCACGCCATAGGCGGCCCACTGCACCATTTGCTGGGTCATTTTTGGATCGACAATGCGGGCGATGGGCAGGTGGGTGGGGATGTCCGGGTCGGCGAAGAGGCCGTCCACGCCAGCGCCGGTTGCCAACACGCCCTTCAGATTGGGGAATTGGGCAAAGAAGCCAGGCTCCACCTCGAACGCCAGGACGAAGTCTACCGTTGCCGGATCGCCGACATCCGGCCAGACCCGCCAGTCCAGCCCCAGCAGACGCGCACCCAACTCCCGCTCCCAGCCGGATGGATCGCCGGCGCCCGCCTTGAAGACGATAGAAACCATAACACTCTCCCAACGTTTGGTCCCAAGGCGGTCTACGTCAGGTTTGCGGCAAGGTCGAGGCAAAAGTTGCTGAAAACACAACTTTTGGTTACATTCTTAAATTTTATACGCCGGAAAATAGCGTGACGGCATCAAGATGCCGCTGGCTGCGATTCGGCAACCGCCAACAGAGCAATGCACAGCCGCGGAATCGACTTCGGCCGCCACGAAAGCCGGCGGCCTTCGCGATAAGGTGCCGCCGTTTCGCGTTCCAGGCCCAACAGGCCGTCAGGGCTATCGCGGCAGCACGCTCGCGCCAACCAGGAACTCATCCACCGCGTGGGCGCATTGGCGGCCCTCGCGGATGGCCCAGACCACCAGCGACTGGCCGCGGCGCATGTCGCCGGCCGCGAACACGTTCGGCAGGTCGGTCTTGTAGTCCGCCGGCGCCTCCGGAATGCGGCCGAGCGCGTCGCGGCTGACCACCGTCTCGATGCCGAGGTCAGCCAGCACGTCATCCTGGCGTGGGCCGGTGAAGCCCATGGCAAGCAGTACCAACTCCGCATCGTAGTCGAACGTGTCCACGGCTTCGGGAGTCATGCGGCCATCCTTGTTGACCCACTTGACCCGGTTGCCCTTGATCCTGGCGACATTACCGTTGCCGTCACCGACAAGCTCGGTCGTGACCATCTCGTATTCGGTGTCGGTGCCGTAGGTAGCGGTCACTTCCCGCTGGGAGGTGGAAATGCGCTCCTTACGCGGCCAGTCCGGCCAGACCAGCGGCTTGTCCTCGGCTGCCGGCGGGCGGTCGAACAGTTCGAATTGGCGCACCAACTTCGCGCCCTGACGGGTCGAGGTGCCGATACAGTCAGAGCCGGTGTCGCCGCCGCCGATGACGATGACATTCTTGCCGGTCGCCAGGATATCCTGGTCTGCCGGCAGCGTGTCGCCCGCCACCCGTTTGTTTTGCTGCGGCAGAAACTCCATGGCGAAGTGAACGCCCTTCAAGTCGCGGCCCGGTACATCGAGGTCGCGCGGGTTTTCTGCGCCGCCGGCCAGAACCACGGCATCGAACTCGTCCGCCAATTGCTTGGCCGAGACATCCTTGCCCACATGCACGCCCGTCTTGATCGTCACACCTTCGGCCTGCATCTGCCGGACGCGGGCATCGATCAGACTCTTGTCGAGCTTGAAGTCCGGGATGCCATAGCGCAGCAGGCCGCCTATACGGTCCGCCTTTTCGTAAAGCGTCACGTCATGGCCGGCGCGCGCCAACTGCTGGGCGCAGGCCATACCGGCAGGGCCGGAGCCAACGACGGCGATACGCTTGCCAGTTTTGTGGGCCGGCGGCTGCGGCGTCATCCAGCCGTTCTCGCTCGCCTTGTCGGCAATGGCGCACTCGATCGTTTTGATAGCGACCGGACGCACAAAGGTGTTGAGGTTCAGCGTGCAGCTTTCCTCGCAAGGCGCCGGGCAGATGCGGCCCGTCACCTCCGGAAAGTTGTTGGTGGAGCTGAGGTTTTCCCAGGCTTCCTGCCATTCGGCCAGATAGGTCAGGTGGTTCCAGTCGGGGATCTGGTTGTTGACCGGGCAGCCGTTGTGACAGAACGGGATGCCGCAATCCATGCAGCGCGCGCCCTGTGCCCGCACCTCGTCTTCGGGCATCGGTTTCACGAATTCGCGGTAGTGCTTCAGGCGCTGTTCGACCGGCTCGTAATCGCGATCGTGACGCTCCTGCTCCAGAAAGCCGGTGGGCTTACCCATGGGCCACCTCCTCAGCGCCGCCAGCGGTGCCCGCAGCGGCATCTTCTGCTGCCATTTCGTTCAAAGCGCGGCGGAAATCGTTCGGAATGACGAGCACGAAATTCGCAAGCTCGGCATCGAAATTGTCGAGGATCTTCCGGGCCACGTCGCTGTCCGTATAGTGCGCATGCCGCTCGATCAGCGTGCGCAGGCGGTGGACATGGTATTTGAGCTGCGGCACGCCCCTGACCATCACCGCTGCCGGGTTGGCAGGCGCAGCTTCGGTCGGCTCGACCTGCTCCAGAGAGACCATTTCCATATTGCACCGCTCCCCGAACCGCTTGTCCGGGTCCCAGACATAGGCGAGGCCGCCGCTCATGCCGGCCGCGAAGTTCACGCCGGTCGGGCCGAGCACGACCATGCAGCCGCCGGTCATATATTCGCCGCCATGGTCGCCAACGCCCTCCACCACCGTAAAGGCACCGGAGTTGCGCACGCAGAACCGCTCGCCCGCGACACCGCGGAAATACGCCTCGCCGTCGATGGCGCCATAGAGCACCGTGTTGCCGATGACGATGTTCTGTTCCGCCACATAGGGCGAGACCCGCGGCGGGAACACCGCGATGCGGCCGCCGGAAAGGCCCTTGCCGACATAGTCGTTGGCAACGCCTTCCAACTCGATGGAGACGCCACGCGCCAGGAAGGCGGCGAAGCTCTGGCCACCGACGCCGGTCGCCTTGATGGCGATGGTGTCCTCCGGCAGGCCGCCATGGCCGTAACGCTTGGCCACTTCGCCGGAGAGCATGGCGCCGACGGTGCGGTTGATGTTGCGCACCTCGGTCTCGATCACCACCGGCTGGCGATTTTCGAGCGCCGGCCGGGCCTTCGCAATCAGCGTGTTGTCCAACGCCTTGTCAAGGCCATGGTCCTGAGTCTCGCAGTTGTAGACCGCGATATCCTTGGGCACGTCCGACTGGTGCATGAGGCGTTTCAGGTCGATTCCCTGCGCCTTCCAGTGATCTTCCGCCTTGCGCATGTCTAGCATTTCGGTGCGGCCGATCAGTTCATTAAAGGTGCGGACGCCCAATTTCGCCATCCACTCCCGCACTTCCTCGGCAACGAAGAAGAAGTAGTTGATGACGTGGTCGGGCGTGCCCTGGAAGCGCTTGCGCAGTTCCGGGTTCTGCGTCGCAACGCCGACCGGGCAGGTGTTCAGATGGCATTTGCGCATCATGATACAGCCCATGGAGATCAACGGCGCCGTGGCAAAGCCCATCTCGTCCGCGCCCAGAAGGCCGGCGATGATGACGTCCCGCCCGGTGCGCAAGCCACCGTCGGTTTGAACCGCGATGCGGCCCCGCAAGCCATTCAGCACCAATGTCTGGTGGGTTTCGGCAAGGCCGATTTCCCACGGACTGCCCGCATGGGTCAGCGACGTGACGGGGGAGGCACCGGTTCCGCCCTCGAAGCCCGAAATGGTGACATGGTCCGCCTTGGCCTTGGAGACGCCGGCCGCAACCGTGCCGACGCCTACCTCCGACACCAGCTTGACGCTGATGCGGGCGCGGGGGTTGACGTTTTTCAGATCGTGGATGAGTTGGGCCAAATCCTCGATCGAGTAAATGTCATGGTGCGGCGGCGGCGAGATCAAGCCAACCCCCGGAGTCGAGTGCCGGACGGTGGCGATCGCACGGTCGACCTTGTGCCCCGGCAACTGACCGCCCTCACCGGGCTTGGCGCCCTGGGCCATCTTGATCTGGATATCGTCCGCATTGACCAGGTATTCGGTCGTCACGCCGAAACGGCCCGACGCCACCTGCTTGATGCGGCTGCGCATGGTGTCGCCGTCCTGGCGCCAGAACGGATGATCCTTGGCCAGCGGCAAAAACCGGTCGGGTTCCTCGCCGCCTTCGCCCGTATTCGAGCGGCCCCCGATGCGGTTCATGGCGATCGCGAGCGTCGTGTGCGCCTCGCGGCTGATGGAGCCGAAGCTCATCGCGCCGGTGGAGAAGCGCTTCACAATCTCCGCCGCCGGTTCGACCTCATCGATGGAGATGGCGTTACCGGGCTTGATCTCGAACAGGCCGCGCAGCGTGTAGAGGTTGCGCGACTGGTCGTTCATTTCCTGCGCGAACAGCTTGTATTCGTTCGTGTTGTTGCCACGCACGGCGTGTTGCAGGTGCGCAACCGAAGACGGATTCCAGGCATGGTACTCGCCGCGGAAGCGGAAGGCGTATTCGCCGCCCACGTCCAGCATTTTGGCCAAGGTCGGGTCGTCGCCAAAGGCGCGGGCGTGGCGGACCACGGTCTCGCGCGCCACTTCCTTCAGGCCGATGCCCTCAACCGTGGTCGCGGTGCCGGTGAAGTATTCGTCGATGAACGGCGTGGACAGGCCAACCGCATCGAAAATCTGCGCGCCGCAATAGCTCTGATAGGTCGAAATGCCCATCTTCGAGCAGACCTTCAGAATGCCCTTGTTGCAGGCCTTGACATAGTTGGCATAGGCCTTGTCCAGCGTCGTGCCGTCCGGCAGTTCGTCCAGCCGGTCGGCAATGGTCTCGAACGCCAGATAGGGGTTGATCGCCTCCGCACCATAGCCGGCCAGCACGCACATATGGTGCACCTCGCGCGCCTCGCCCGTCTCGATCACCAGGCCGGTTTCGGTGCGCAGCCCCTGGCGGATCAGGTGATGATGGACGGAGGAGCAGGCGAGCAGCGCCGGCATCGGAATGCGCGTCGCGCTCATGCCGCGGTCGGACAGGATCAGAATATTATACTGTTCCCGAACCGCCGCTTCGGCCGCTTCCTGCAATGCCTTCACCGCCGGCGCCAGGCCCTCGATCCCGTCCTCAGCGCTCCAGCAAATGTCGAGCGTCTTGGTGCGGAAGGCGCCGCCAACAAGCTCGTCGAACTCCCGCACCTTCTCCAGATCCTCGTTGGAGAGGATGGGCTGGTGGGCTTCCAGGCGCTTGTGCTGCGCCTCGTGGCCGGTGCCGAGCAGGTTGGGCCGCGGGCCAATGAGCGTGGTCAGGCTCATCACCACTTCCTCGCGGATCGGATCGATCGGCGGGTTGGTGACCTGGGCGAAGTTCTGCTTGAAATAGGTGTAGAGCAGCTTCGGCTTGTCGGAGAGCACGCTGATCGGCGTGTCCTTGCCCATGGAGCCGACCGGATCGTCGCCGGTCGTGGCCATCGGCTCCAGAAAGAATTTCAGGTCTTCCTGGGTGTAGCCGAACGCCTGCTGCCGGTCGAGCAGCGGGACGTTGCTGGTCGGCGGGGCCTTCACCGGCGCCGGCAGATCCTCCAGCTGGTACTGGCTCTCGTCCAGCCACTGTTGATAGGGGTGGGCGTCGGCCAGCGACGCCTTCAGTTCGGCATCGTCAACGATGCGGCCCTGTTCCATATCCACCAGCAGCATCTTGCCCGGCTGCAGGCGCCACTGCTGCTTGATCGCCTCCGGCGCCACCGGCAGCACGCCGACTTCGGAGCCCATAATGATGCGGTCGTCCGTGGTGACGATATAGCGGGCCGGGCGCAGGCCGTTGCGGTCCAGCGTGGCGCCGATCTGGCGGCCATCGGTAAAGCAGACCGCGGCCGGGCCGTCCCACGGCTCCATCAGGCTTGCGTGGTACTCGTAAAATGCCCGGCGCTTCGGGTCCATCAGCTTGTTGCCGGCCCAGGCCTCCGGAATCATCAGCATCATCGCATGCATCAGCGAATAGCCGCCCAGCACCAGCAGCTCCAACGCATTGTCGAAGCAGGCGGTATCCGACTGGCCGGCGCCGATCAGCGGCCAGACTTTCTCCAGGTCGGCGCCGAACAGGTCGCTGTTCATCGAGTGCTTGCGCGCCGCCATCCAGTTGGTGTTGCCGCGCACCGTGTTGATCTCGCCATTGTGGCAGATCATGCGATAGGGGTGGGCGAGGCGCCAGGATGGGAAGGTGTTGGTGGAGAAGCGCTGGTGCACCAGGCCAAACGCGCTCTCGAACCGCTCGTCGCGCAGGTCGTCATAATAGGCGCCAACCTGGCTAGCCAGCAACATACCTTTGTAGACGATGGTGCGCGAGGAGAAGCTCGGCACGTAATAATCGTCCACACCCGGCAGGTTGCCGTCGTTCACCTTGTTGACGGCAGCTTTGCGCGCAACATAGAGCTTCCGCTCGAACCGGTCCTGGTCCCAGCCATCGGGCTTGCCGATGAACAACTGGCGGTGGAACGGCTCCACCTCGGACACGGCCTTGCCGAGAATCTGGGAGCGAACCGGCACGTCGCGCCAGCCGAGCACGGTCATGCCCTCCGCAACGAAGGTGTCTTCCAGCACTTTTTCCAGGGCCTGTCGCGCTGCCGTGTTCTTCGGCAGGAACAGCATGCCGACGCCGTATTCGCCTTCCGGCGGCAGGTCGAAATCGCAGACCGCACGGAAAAAGGCGTCCGGAATCTGGATCAGAATGCCGGCACCGTCGCCCGTCAGCGGGTCGGCACCGACCGCGCCGCGATGATCGAGGTTCAGCAGGATCTGCAGGCCGTCTTTGACATGCTGATGCGATTTTCGCCCTTTGATGTCGGCCACAAAGCCGACACCGCACGAATCGTGCTCGTTGCGCGGATCGTATAAGCCTTGCGCAGCGGGCAGCCGCATCCTGTTATCCTCCTGGCTCATGGTCTCGCCTCCGTGAGGGAAGCTCAAGGGCGTCTCCGGCCCTGCGCGATCTTCTCGCCTCCCGGGCGGAAAACCGTGTGCGCTGGTCCGGTCGAACAATTAGAACGGAACACACACGCCCGCCGCAGTGCAGCATTTCAGTCTGCCTGGCGCCGGGCCGTTCGGGGATCGCTTCGGCCCGGAACACCGGGAACCCGTTCGATCCCAAAGCAAAATGCGAACGAGCGCGATGCTCTAACCGATCATATCCGTTCGAGCAAGTGGAATGATCCTAGCGAAATGCAGCGCACCTTTGCGAGTGGCGCAATTGGCGCAGCGGTTGCCGCCAGACTGCCGCATTCGACGATTTGTCCGTTGGGCAACGAGAAACTCACAGTGTAGAGCACTGCGTAACACGACCAAAGTCCGATAGCCAAACTGGAGCCCTGCCGATGACCGTCCCTATGGAATCCGTCGTTTTGCCCGACCTGCTCGCTCAGGCCGCCGATGCGTTGGCGGCCGCCGAAGCCTTTACCGAACAGGCTCGGCAGAACGTGGCCGGCATGGTCTCGGCCGATGGCAAGGTTTCGGGCGGGCTGCTGGAGCGGGAACAGCTGGCCGCCCACGGCCTTGCCTGGCTCACCACCTATACCGCCGCCCTGCGCGAATCCTTGCGCTGGGCTGAACGCCTGGATGCCGACAAAGGGCTGGGCGAGTTGGAGGGGCTGCTGTTGCAGGCGGGGTTTGGCGAGTATCTGAACCAGATGGCCGGCGGCCTCATACTCTCCCAGGGCGAAATCGTGCGGCCGGCGGATATGGGCATCGATGCCGGCGCCCTGCTGGTCTGCGACGGCGCCAAGGCCCTGATGGCCGGCGGCTCCACCGCCGCCGTCCGGCGGCGCATCGGCGAGTTGCTGGAAGATGCGCTCGCCACCGGCGCCTTCGGCGACCCCGGCCTGGCGGACGAGGCGCTGGTCATGGTGCAGGATCAGTTCCGCCGATTCGTGAACGACCAGATCATCGGCCCGGCGCACCAATGGCACCGCGCCGACGATCTCATCCCCATGCCCGTGGTCCAGCAAATGGCGGAGATGGGTGTCTTCGGCCTGACCATTCCAGAGGAAAATGGCGGTTTTGGCATGGGCAAGGTCGCCATGTGCGTGGTGACGGAGGAGCTTTCCCGCGGCTATATCGGCGTCGGCTCGCTCGGCACGCGCAGCGAGATCGCCAGCGAACTGATCCGCCTGGGCGGCACCGAGGCGCAGAAGGAGGCGCTGCTACCGAAGATCGCGTCCGGCGAAATCCTGCCCACCGCCGTCTTCACCGAGCCAGGCACCGGCTCCGACCTGGGCTCGCTGCGCACCCGCGCGGTGAAGGAAGGCGGGGTTTATAAGGTCTATGGCAACAAGACCTGGATCACCCACGCTGCCCGCACCGACCTTATGACACTCCTGGCGCGCACCGATCCGGACAAGCCCGGCTATCGCGGGCTCTCCATGTTCGTGGCGCCGAAACCGCGCGGCACGGACGAGAATCCCTTCCCGGCGGACGGCATGTCCGGCGGCGAGATCAACGTGCTCGGCTATCGCGGCATGAAGGAATACGAGATCGGCTTCGACGGCTTCGAGATCGCCGGGGAAGACCTGCTGGGCGGCGAGGAAGGCCAGGGGTTCAAACAGCTCATGGCCACCTTCGAAAGCGCCCGCATCCAAACCGCAGCCCGTTCCGTCGGCGTGGCGCAGCGGGCGATGGAGCTGGCCTTGTCTTATGCGACCGAACGCCAGCAGTTCGGCAAGTCGATCTACGCCTTCCCGCGCGTGCACGGCAAAATCGCCATGATGGCGGTCGAAACCATGATGGCCCGCCAACTCACCTATTTCGCCGCGCGCGAAAAGGACCAGGACCGCCGCTGCGATATCGAGGCGGGCATGGCCAAGCTGCTGGCGGCGCGTGTCGCCTGGGCCAACGCCGACAACGCCGTCCAGGTCCATGGCGGCAACGGCTATGCGGAGGAATACGAGATCAGCCGGGTGCTCTGCGATGCCCGCATCCTGAACATTTTCGAGGGCGCGGCGGAAATCCAGGCCCACGTCATTGCCCGCGGCTTGCTGGAGCGGCGGAACTAGCGGTCCGGTCGAACCGCTCGGGTCTGCGGTGCATGCCAACAGGCTCGACACACGGAACCGCATTCCCCCATAACCCCGGCGGTTTTCACTAGAGCATCGAGCACCTTTTCTGAATCGGAGGGGTTCACATTGGCGGTGTGGTGTGATTCCCTGGGTCATGGAGGTGATTCGATGACCCAGGCACTA
>Ga0206129_10000236_pt1 | contig 93528 bp, 95 predicted proteins | sample Helgoland_Spring_8_FD_148616 | JGI IMG/M metagenome (GOLD analysis project Ga0206129, IMG submission 148616) | Pelagic subsurface seawater microbial communities from Kabeltonne, Helgoland, North Sea - Helgoland_Spring_Bloom_20160502_2 | ecosystem: Environmental > Aquatic > Marine > Epipelagic ... | reverse complement strand
GTTTCAAAACACCAACTAAAAAGGTTTGGGATAAATCTAAACTTTCATCTTACATTAAACACATGAGAATTGATGTGGGAAAGAAGGAAGGGGTAAGGATAACCGTATAGTAAGATTACCCCATCACAGTGGAATGAGTTTGATAGGGGGTTACAATTCGGAACCCATAAGATTTCACCCTTACAGTGGAGTAACAATTTTAATGTTAACCAACAAAAAGGCTCGCGATTTGCGAGCCTTTTTTGTTTTATTATCAGATTTACTTATTCCAACTTAATCTACAATCTTATCTGTCTTTTTAGTTGAATAGTTTATTTTCAAAGCATTTGCTTTTCTAAGTTCTTGCTTCACATCTGTAACAATTCCCATTTCAGCTTCCATATCTGCCTTTATAGAAAAGGTCATCAAAGGAACTTCTGCAGGATCTGTTTGCTCTCTTTCGCCCTCTACAAAAGGAATAATATCCTTTTTAGTAGCAAAAGCATCATTTAATTGGATTCTATCAGCTGTTCCAAATTGAGCTTGCAACAAGTCTGTTGGTTCACCAATATAAATATAACTCACTAAAGATTTACGCTCCAGCTTATTCACCTCTGTTGCCTGTGGAGTAACCACTTTAACCTTAAGGGTTACTTCTCTCATCACAGTGGTTACCATGAAAAAGAACAACAGCATAAAAACAATATCAGGGAGTGCAGCTGTATTAACAGCAGGAATTCCTCCACTTTTCTTCTTTTTAAACTTTGACATCTTCTATTCTCCTACGTTTTTAGGTTCTGCTTCAGATATACGTTGAGGGTATACCTTCTTAACCGCGTCTAATTGGTTATCAAACAATTCAGAATCCTCAGCTCCAGCCTCTAATTCTTGCATTGTTTTTTCAAATTTACGCTGAGCATACTCATTCCTTACATCATTATATGCTCCTACTAGTTCATTTTGAACTTTGATGTACATTTCATACGAAGTACCTCTATCATTCTGTAGAGAAACAATCTGCTTTGAAACCATAATTCTTCCAAGTAAAGGAACATCAGTTGGTCTGCCTTCAGGCATTGATTCATCTGTAAATGTAGGATCTCCAATAATAAACTCCTTTGCCGCCTCTCTTAACTGAGTAACTAAAATAGGCTCTCCTTCCACTAGTAAGTCATTGTTAGCGTTGACCAATACTTGGAAAACGTTACGCTCCTTCACTTCAGGTGGTTTTTCCATTTCCTCCTCAATCGGCGGTGGGAGTTTACGGGTCAAACCCGTATCAACATCCATAGTAGTAGTTACCAAGAAGAAGATTAACAGTAAGAAGGCGATATCTGCCATCGAACCTGCATTAATTTCTGGGGATGCTCTTCTTGCCATTTAACTATTATTTAAAAATTTTCATAAATGCTGAAGAAATCGTCGCTAAAATTGCTCCAATTGCCAAAATGTAAAAAGCAACTAAACCAGTACTAACTAACTTCGACTCCTCAGGACTTGATATGAATTTAGCATATTTTGGGGTCATTTCATCACCTGCTAATGCATATGAAATTCCAAAAACAACTACCAACGCACCAATACCAATTAAAGCACCCTTAGCCGCTTTGGCATCTTTAGTCATCGCTATTATTGGAAAGATAACGGCGGAAGCGGTAGCTAAAGCCATTAGCACATAAAACCAAGTCATTAAAAGTTCCGTATCTACTACTTCAAGATAAAATAGCACACCCAATAGTGCACTAATACCAAGAAGGACGTAAAGCACGATGGGTAATATTTTTGTTAGTCCTCCAGACATAATTAAGCTTTTTTGTTTTTCAATTCATGTGCAACTAATAAGTCAATTAAGCTAATAGATGCATTTTCCATATCGTTAACGATGCTATCCACCTTTGCAACGATATAATTATAAAAGATTTGAAGAATAATTGCAACGATCAAACCAAATACAGTTGTTAAAAGTGCAATCTTAATCCCTCCTGCAACCAATGACGGGGAGATATCTCCCGCTGCTTCAATCGCATCAAATGCTCCAATCATACCAATTACTGTACCCATGAAACCAAGCATTGGTGCCAATGCAATAAACAATGAAATCCAAGAAACTCCTTTCTCTAACAATCCCATTTGAACGGAACCGTAAGATATTACTGACTTCTCCACCATTTCAACACCTTCATGGCTTCTGTCAAGTCCTTGGTAGAAAATACTTGCCACAGGTCCGCTTGTATTTCTACAAACTTCTTTAGCGGCATCAACTCCACCTGAATTTAAAGCATCTTCTACGTTAGCTAATAGCTTGGTAGAGTTTGTAGTTGCCATGTTCAAGTAAATAATTCTTTCAATTACGATTGCTAAACCTAAAATAAGACACAACAATACTATACCCATAAACTCCGGGCCTCCCTCAATAAACTTTTCTTTCAAAACTTGGTGGAAAGATTTTTCTTCCTCCACAACTTCTGTTTCTTCAGCTTCTTTTTCGGCATCCATTGCCTCTTTTTCGGCAGCAGCAGCTTCTTCAGCAGCTTTTTCAGCAGCCATTGCAGCAGAATCTACCATTTCAGTTGCAGTTTCTTCCATTGCAGCTTCTTCGCCATCTTGAGCCATTGCGCTGTTGCTAACTCCAAAAGTTAAAAAGGATGCAAGAGCAAATAAAGTAAGTAACTTTTTCATAATTTAATAATTAGTGATTCAGATTTAGTTTTAACGTTTTAATTTTTCTTGTTATTGTGTGCGAATTTAATAGTCTTTCTGCAATTCTAATAATTTATTTCAAAATATTGCCTTTTAATGAACAATAACGACACAAAAAATTCTTTGTTGTACATAAAAAGCTATTTGTCCCAATTCTGGTAGCAAATTCTATTTTTTTGTTAGCTACATAGAGGGCATAATCAATAAAAATAGCCACTTGTTCGCATTGACCATTTTATCTTTTTTTTTAAAGAACGTTTCCCCCATTATGGCTTAAGTGCGGAGAGGAAGGGATTCGAACCCCCGATACGGTTGCCCGTATACATGCTTTCCAAGCATGCGCCTTCAGCCACTCGGCCACCTCTCCTTTGTTATCTTTACTGCAAGCCCAAAACGGCTTGCCAAATTAATAAATTTAATGGCTAAAGTGTTTCAACGACTACATTTAATTCACTTCATTTAGGAAATCTCTCCTCTAATATTCTTATCCAGGTAGTTTCTTTTTTCAGCATCAGTCAGTTCCTCACAAGACAATAGATACATCAACTTTGTTATTGCTGCCTCAAACGTCATGTCTCTCCCACTAATTACCCCCGCTTGTTCCAAGTGGACTCCAGTTTCGTATTTACTTTGAATTACACTGCCAGTAGTGCACTGTGTTATATTTAATACAATAACACCCCTTTCATTCAATCGAGAAATCTCTTCGGCAAACCACGTATCGGAAGGAACGTTGCCACTTCCGAAAGTTTCAATAATTAAACCCTTTAAGTTGGGCATGTTGGCAATTGCCTGAAAAACATCTCTTCGTAAGCCTGGAAATATCTTAATCGACGCTACATCATCTATGATATTTTTTCGTGTGATAAGCTTCTTGTCTTCCCAGCCACGTATTGCAAATCGATTGTACTTAATATGAACGCCTGCCTCTGCTAGCAATGGATAGTTTGGAGATTGGAAAGCCTCAAAGTTTTCAGCACTCACTTTCGTCGTGCGGTTTCCTCGATATAAGGAGTATTCAAAATAGAGCGCTACTTCAGGCACAATTGGCCTTCCATTCTCCATTGCAGAAGCAATTTCTATTGAGGTAATCAAGTTTTCTTTACCGTCAGTTCTAATTTTACCAATGGGTAGTTGACTTCCTGTGAATATAATTGGTTTATTCACGTTTTCCAATAAAAAACTAAGAGCTGAAGCTGAGTATGCCATCGTATCGGAACCGTGCATAATTACAAACCCATCGAAAGAATCATAGTTTAATTCAATTATTTCTAAAAGCTCTTTCCAAACGGCAATGTTCATGTTGGAAGAATCAATTGCTCTTAGCAACGATTTAACCGTTATATTACAATCAAACTTTTTTAATTCCGGTATCTCTTTTTCTAACTGGGTGAAGTCGATTGGATGCAATGAACCGGTTTCTGCATCTTCTACCATGCCGATGGTTCCTCCAGTGTAAATCAATAATAATTCTGTTGAACTGCTCATGGTTGAAAGATTTCAAGTGCATTCTTTGTGGTTACTTCTGCAACCTTGGCTACAGGAACCTCAAATATATCAGAAATTTTATCTGCTACATGCAATAAATAAGCGCTTTCATTTCGCTTTCCTCGAAAAGGGGTAGGAGCTAAATATGGAGCATCGGTCTCCAAAACAATATCATTTAAACTCAGCTCTTTTACAACTTGGTCAAGACCCGAATTTTTAAAGGTTACAACTCCACCAATACCTAATTTAAACCCTCCATAATTTAAAATGTGACGCGCCTGCTCTAAAGTTCCTGTAAAGCAATGAAAAACACCTCTCATATTTTCATCGTTCTCATCGTCCATGATTGCTAAAATTTCTTCAAAAGCATCCCTACAGTGAATGTCAATTGGCAATTTCAATCGTTTCGCCCATTGTATTTGCTTGCGAAATGCCATTTCTTGTTCCTTTTGAAAACTCTTGTCCCAATACAAATCCATCCCTATTTCTCCAACAGCTATATATTTACCCTTATTTAATTCACGTTCAACTAGTTCTAGTTCCTCTTCGACATTTGTTCCAACAGAACATGGGTGCAAACCCATCATTGCGAAGCAATTATTGGGATATTTTTGAATCAAATCCTTCATTCCTTTAACAGAAGTTGAATCAATATTGGGCATAAAAAACTTCTTCACTCCAGCATCAATTGCTACTTGAATTCTTTCTTCCCTATCGTCGTTAAACTTTTGAGAATATAGGTGTGTATGGGTATCTATTAAATGCATTTCGCAAAAGTAGGCTTTAGAATGTTTTTAGCGGGTGAATCTTTGAATAGAAACCATCGAATGAAATTCGTTTATTTTGCTTTCGTGAATATGAAGGTGAAAATATTGGTTATTCGGTTTAGCTCAATTGGTGATATTGTGCTAACTACTCCAGTAATTAGGTGTTTAAAAAAACAACTGGAAGGGGATGTAGAAGTTCACTATTTAACGAAGAATAATTACAAAACTTTACTTGAAAACAATCCCTACGTTGCAAAAATTCATTCGATTGAAAAAAGCACCAATGAAGTAATTGAAGCGTTACAAGAAGAAAAATTCGACTATGTAGTTGACTTACATAAAAACTTACGATCAAGTAGAGTGAAACGGAAATTGGAAGGACTTTCCTTTTCTTTCGACAAACTCAATTGGCAGAAATGGTTATTGGTCAACTTGAAGATCAATCGAATGCCAAAAATTCACATTGTTGATCGATACTTGCAATCTGTAAAAGCTTTGGGTATTGAAAATGACGATGAAGGATTAGACTATTTTTTACCCGAAGGTCTGGATGGAAAACAAATACTTCCAGAAGGTTTTTCCAATTCATATATAGCCTTAGTTCTCGGAGCTACTCATTCAACCAAACGGCTTCCCGAAAGTAAGTTCAGAGAATTGGTCACTGACATAGAGCAACCTATCGTTTTAATCGGGGGAAAAGAAGATGCAGGCCTTGGAGCTTCACTTGAAGAAATAGATTCTAAAAAGATTTTCAATGCAGCAGGTAAAATGACTTTGAACGAATCTGCTGCTTTACTGAAACAAGCTTCTGTGGTCATCACTCATGATACAGGTATGATGCACATTGCTGCAGCATTTCAAAAGAAAATAATTTCCATTTGGGGAAATACAGTGCCCGACTTTGGTATGTACCCTTATCTCAATAATGAATACAGAAATTCATTCAAGATTATTGAAAATAACGATTTAAGCTGTCGCCCTTGCTCTAAAATTGGCTTCGACAAATGCCCAAAAGGGCATTTTAAGTGCATGAATGATTTAAAAATGCAAGAAATTACCGCTTCTATTTAACCGAATAGAGCACGCAATTCAGTCGCCGCCTCAGGTTTCATTTTTCCCGCTAGAATTAAACTTAATTGTCTTCTTCTTAATGCGCCCGCATAGCGCTCTTTCTCTAAGTCCGTTTCTGCTATTAATTCAGGTACTTCTATTGGGCTACCGTTTTGATCCACTGCTACGAAGGTATAAATAGCTTCGTTTGATTTTTTCTTTTTTCCGTTTGCCAAATCGACATAAACATCCAAGTAAACCTCCATAGATGACGTAAACGCCCTAGAAACCTTCGCCTCAATAGTAACCACATCTCCAAGCTTAATGGGCTGATCAAATGATACGTGATTTACAGATGCTGTGACAACCACCCGCCGTGAATGACGTTGAGCTGAAATTCCTGCAGTAATATCCATCCAACTCAATAACTGCCCACCCATAAGGTTAGCTAACACATTAGTGTCGTTTGGTAAAACAATTTTTGAAGTTTGAGCGAAAGTTTCTCCTGCGATTCTCGGATTCATACCTTAAGTTTTGAGGCTGCAAAAGTACAGAAGATGGCGAAGGAATGCGCCTGTAGAAATGTTTTTCGACTAAAACTGCTTCGCTAACAACCAAGCAGATTTATTTTCAGCCGATTTAACTTTTGAAAGTAAGGCTCTTGCATCGCCGTCGTTTGCAAAACTGCCAAAGCTAACAGCATGTAAGTTTTTAAACTGTCCCAACAATCGAGCTTCGTAACCCTTGTTAATTAACTTTTTAACTAACCTTTCAGCATTGCGCTTATTAGAGAAACAACCTCCCATTACATGATACTTTAGGTCTTGCTTTGCTATTGCACTAGCAACTTTAGTATTGTCAACTTTAGGCTCCACCTCTTCAATTCTGTTATCTACCCAAATATTTGTTGTTTCCGTTGGAGAAATAAAATATTTAAAAATACCTTCTTCTAACTTCAACTCTTCTACTTTGTCATTTAACTCAGTAAGCTCAGAAGCTTTCCGTTCATCGAACAAGGAAGCCTCTTTATCTAAATTGAATAAATTAGAATACTGAACAGCGGAAGTATCCACCACATCATATTGTAAATTCAAGAAATATGCCCCAACCAATAAAAGCAACAATGTTGCTGCTGCAGGCCAAAAAACCGATCGGCTTTTCTTCTCTTCCTTTTTAGCAATTGGAATCACTTTTTTAATCTCCTTCTGAATTCTTTCCTCTGCACCCTCTCGCACGATAGGCTGCACTCGCATGGACCCTAATCCAAAAGAATCAAGCAGAAAGTCATTCTTTTCCTCAGCAATAAATTGAATGTTTCGCTCAGGATCCAAAAATAAAGTACCAACTTTTTCAATTTTAATCTTATCCCCCTTATTCAATCCTTCGATTGACTGATCAACAAAAGCTTTAATTAATTCGTTTGCTTCACTGTAACTTAAACTTTGCTTTTCAGCTATGTGATTACCCAAAAGACCATCGTTACTTTTCAAATTCTTGTTAAAAGAAATTTGCTTCGACGGTGGTGCGATTTTATGTTGAATCGGTTGAATCTTAGCGGAGGCGTAATTGGCTACAAAACCTCCAAAATCAGGGATTACAACACAGTCATAGCTGTAAAGTAAATCGGATATGTACAGGTCAATTTTGATGTTTTGCATAGTATGCGAAGGTATTTAAAATTGGAGAATGATGTACAACGAACAGTGAGTTTTATCAATTTATTTTTGGTTTCAGGTTGTTTTATTCTCTGAATTCATTAATCTAAGTCCAATTTTATTAGTTCTTCTAGGTCATCAGGAGTATCTATGGAAAAGGCCTCTTCTTCTGTAATTGCTGTTTTTATACGATACCCACTTTCAATCCAGCGAAGTTGCTCTAAGTTTTCTGCCTTTTCCAACCTGCTTGGTTTCAAATTACAAATTTCTTTAAGTGTTTCGATTCGATATGCGTACATACCGATATGCTTGTAAAAATTGAAGACTTCATTCCAATTCTCCTTCTCTACTCCTCTTAAATATGGAATACATTGACGACTAAACAGAATTGCAAAATCGTCATCATCTAATACCACCTTAGGTTTGTTGGGATCCCATAAGGTATTGGCATCTTCAATAAGTTTCACCAAAGTTGCAATTTCTGTGTTTTCTTGCGTAAAACAGCTTAAAATCAAATCAATTTGAGATGGCGAAATAAAAGGTTCATCACCTTGAATATTAACTACAACATCAAATTCAACTTCCATTTGAAGGGCTGCTTCCAAACACCGATCTGTTCCGCTTTGATGATTTTCGGAAGTCATTACTACTTCTCCGCCAAAATCTACAACCGCATTAAAAATTCGTTGATCATCAGTTGCGACAACTACATGATCAAGAGCAGTTGACTTTTTTGCTTGTTCGTAAACCCGTTGAATCATAGATTTGCCGTTGATTTCTACTAAAGGTTTAGCAGGAAACCGAGTAGAAGCATATCTTGCAGGAATTATTCCAATTGAGCGCATGTTTCAATACTTTTGACGAATGTAATAACTATTTACTTGAAATCCTTGAATGAAGAAGAGTTAAAATATCAAATTGCCATCACTCTATTAGAGGGTATTGGAGCAATAGGGGCGAAGAAACTGATTGCATATTGCGGTGGTGCTGAGGCCGTTTTCAAAGAAAAAAAGCAAGCACTTCTTAAAATACCTAACATTGGCAAAAAGGCGGCTAACACTATTTCAAAATCTGTGGTTTTCACGGAAGCGGAAGAAGAAATAAATTACATCGTAAAAAATAACATTACGCCCCATTTCTTTTTAAACAAGTCTTATCCTCAGCGTTTGGTGCATTGTGAGGATGGCCCAATTATGCTTTACACCAAGGGCAACATGAATTTAAATGCTCAAAAAGTAGTTAGCATTGTCGGAACCCGAAAAGCTACTGTGAAGGGAAAAGCATTTACAGAGAAATTAATTGAAGAGCTAACTATTCATGATCCGCTTATATTGAGCGGGTTAGCATACGGAATAGACATTTGTGCACACAAAGCAGCGTTAAAAAATAACCTTTCAACGATTGGCGTTTTGGCTTGCGGTTTCGACGAAATCTATCCAAAAGCACACTTTTCTACAGCAGAAAAAATGATGAACAATGGTGGACTAGTGACTGATTACAAGAGTGGCACAAAACTCTTTCCGAAACAATTTGCAGAGCGCAATAGAATCGTTGCAGGAATGGCAGATGTAATTGTAGTAATTGAATCTTCAGAAAAAGGAGGTTCACTGATAACAGCTGATTTAGGCAATGGCTACAATAGGGATGTTTTTGCTGTTCCAGGTAGACCGGACGACAGTCAGTCTGTTGGGTGTAACAGATTAATCAAACAAAATAAGGCTGCTCTAATCGAATCAGCAAAAGACATAGAGTACATTATGGGTTGGGAAAAGTCAACCTCAGCTCCTAACAATAACCAAGCTCAGCTTTTTGTAGAGCTTTCTGCAGATGAACAAATCATTTTCGATGAGCTCAAAAATGGAGAAGCAAAAGCATTAGACGATATAAGTTTGAATGCTAAAACTCCCATGAGTAAAACTGCATCTACATTATTATCTTTAGAGTTCAAAGGTGTTGTTCAATCATTGCCGGGGAAAATGTACCAGCGACTTTAGTTTTACTATTTTTACAGTATGAAACACGTAATAAGTATTTTAGCATTGATACTTTTCTCATTGCTTAATAGTAATGCCCAAAACAAGGTAGTAACTTTTGACGGTGTTAATGATTACATTGACTTAGGCAGTAATATAGGTGCAGGAATTAGAACCATGGAAATGTGGTTTAGCCCTGCTGTCGCAATTAATTCAAACATAACAAACTTTAAAGCCTTAGTAGCTAGAGATAACACTACCACAAGCAATTCTAACGAATTTAACATTTCCTTTTCCCCGTCAATTCCAGGTGTCCCGTCTGCAGCAGGAAGGCTTAGGTTTACTATGTATGACAATAATGGGATTAATAATTCAGTTTATTCAAATTCTAACTCCTGGAATGCTAACCAATGGTATCATGTTGCGGCAGTTGTGCACCCTTCTCAGGGAATGATGCTATTTATAGATGGAGTTCAACAAAACGATACAAATAATTATACTAATGCTACTAACCAGTTAAATTTTCCTGTTCATATTGGATCTTGAGGAAATACTCCAAACAGGTACTTTAATGGTTCAATAGATGATGTTACACTCTCTGATAGTGCATTATACAACTCAAATTTTACTCCTCCTTGCCCAAACTTGCCTTCTATACCTTCTACAATTGCAGTATGGAATTTTAATGATAGCTTGAGTAATCAAATTGCAATAGATTCGAGCGTAAATGCTAATAATGGAGTAGTCGTAGGAGCAGTTTCGTTAGTTGATGATGTTTGTATAACACCCACCAAGTCTAATGTGATGGGCTTTGATGGGATAGATGACTATATAGACTTAGGAAGTAGCATTGCACAAGGCATTAGAACTATTGAAATGTGGTTTAATCCTAGTGTAACTATAAGCTCTTCTCTTAATAATTTTAAGGCTCTAATAGCAAGAGATAATTCAACTTCTACTGCAAACGAGTTTAACTTGTCTTTTTCTCCTGCCAATGCCTCACCCACTACCTCAGCCGGAAAACTAAGATTTACATTGTACAACAGCAGCAATGCAGTCTTTTCTATTTATTCAGATTCCAACCTTTGGAATTCAAACCAATGGTATCACTTAGCAGCTGTTATACACCCTTCTCAAGGTATGATGTTGTTCATTGATGGTATAAAGCAAACCTCAAGTAACAACTATATTTTCGCACCTGTACAAACGCTGGATCCGGTTACAGTTGGCTCTTGGGGCAATACCCCGAACCGTTATTTTAATGGAGCTATTTACGATTTACGTTTTTCATCTATTGCTCTGTACTCTTCAAACTTCACGCCTCCTTGTCCGGATTTAACATCCCTGCCATCTTCAATTGGCCTATGAAATTTTAACGATAGTAGCAATACAATAATCACAATTGATTCAAGCGGAAACATGAACAATGGAATTATTTACGGGGCATCCGGAATTTTAGATACTGTTTGCCAACTAACAACAAACACAAGCGAGATTGATAATTATCCTGTGACAGCTAAAATATTCCCAAATCCTTTCAATAGAAATATTACAATTGAATTAAGCGACTCAAACACCCAAAAATTAATTCGATTATATTCAATCGACGGCAGACTAATTATTGAAAAACATGTTTCTAGCACTTTCGATATTAACACTAGTGGATTAACTAGCGGATTGTACTTTTTTCAAGTAATTCAAAATGGACAAATCACTATTTCACAAAAATTGATGAAACAATAACCTGAGTACCGTTTATCCTTTTTATTACAATCACAAGTTCCCCGCATGTACTTGTAATAACGACTAATTAAATTATTTACATTTGTCGCTAGAAATTAACAGAAATAATATAATTCTATCCCATAATGAGTAAAACAGGAGATGCTACTATTGACAAGAAAATCAATGACTTCTTGACAAATGTTGAAGCTAGAAATGGCCATGAGCCAGAATTTTTGCAAGCTGTTGAAGAGGTTGCAGAGACAGTAATCCCATTCATTGAAGACCATCCAGAATACCAAAAAGGTAAACTTTTGGAAAGAATGGTTGAGCCAGAAAGAGTTTTGATGTTTAGAGTGCCTTGGTTGGATGACAAAGGAGAGGTTCAAATTAACAGAGGGTTTAGAATCCAAATGAACTCTGCAATCGGCCCATACAAAGGTGGTTTACGTTTTCACCCAACCGTTACATTAAGTGTATTAAAATTTTTAGCTTTTGAACAAGTTTTTAAAAACAGCTTAACCACTTTGCCAATGGGCGGTGGTAAAGGTGGTTCAGACTTTGACCCAAAAGGAAAGTCTGACAATGAAGTGATGAAGTTTTGTCAAAGTTTTATGACTGAGCTTCAACGACACATTGGCGCCGACACGGATGTACCCGCAGGTGATATCGGAGTTGGTGGAAGAGAAATTGGATACTTATTTGGTCAATACAAAAGGTTAAGAAATGAGTTCACTGGAATTTTAACAGGGAAAGGAAGATCTTATGGTGGCTCTCTTATTAGACCAGAGGCTACAGGATACGGAATAGTGTACTTTGCCCAAGAAATGTTAAAAACAAAAGGTGATAGTTTTAAAGGTAAAACAGTTATTATTTCTGGATCTGGAAACGTTGCACAGTATGCTTGTGAAAAAGCGACTGAACTAGGTGCTAAAGTTATCACTATGTCCGATTCAGGTGGATACATTGTAGATAATGATGGAATCGATGCTAAAAAATTAGCTTGGATTATGGATTTGAAAAATGGTCGTAGAGGCAGAATTTCTGAATATACTTCAGAATTCAGCGGTTCAACGTATCATGAAGGGAAAACACCGTGGAATGAGAAATGTGATGTTGCGTTGCCCTGCGCTACACAAAATGAGCTTCATGAAGAAGATGCTAAAGCACTAGTTTCTAACGGTTGCATGTGTGTTGCTGAAGGTGCCAACATGCCTTCTACTCCAGAAGCAGTGGAAGTATTTTTAAACAAGAAAATTTTCTTTGCTCCTGGAAAAGCATCTAATGCAGGAGGTGTTGCAACTTCAGGCTTAGAAATGAGTCAAAACTCCTTAAGACTTTCTTGGAGTGCTGCAGAAGTAGATGAAAAACTACACGGTATAATGGTTTCTATTCACGAAGCAGCAGCTAAATACGGCAAAGAAGGTGACTTTACTAACTATGTAAAAGGTGCAAATATCGCAGGCTTTGTAAAGGTTGCAGATGCTATGATTGCACAAGGTGTGGTTTAGTCATTAGGAATAATAGCTTAAAAAACCCCCATGCTTATAAGCATGGGGGTTTTTTGTTTCAATTGCTAAAATCTACATGTTTGGCTTCAATGTGTACTTTTTGTAAAAATTATCAATATGCTCCACGGCCTCATCTACCGTATCGGCAAGAAAAAACAAGTCCATATCAACAGCATTAATGTTGTTGTTTGCTTCTAAAAGTGTTTCTTCAATCCAGCTCAACAACCCGCCCCAAAAGCTTTTACTCATTAGTACAATAGGAAATTTGGCAATCTTATTCGTTTGAATTAAGGTTAATGCCTCAAAGAATTCATCCAATGTGCCAAACCCACCTGGGAGCACCACAAAACCTTGAGCGTATTTTACAAACATCAACTTCCGAGTAAAAAAGTAATTAAAATCTAAGTTTTTATCCGAATCAATGTATTCATTATGGGATTGCTCAAAAGGCAGATTTATATTCAACCCAATAGACTTCCCACCAGCTCTGTTTGCACCTTTATTTGCTGCCTCCATAATTCCCGGACCTCCCCCGGTAATCACTCCATATCCTTTCTTACAAATTTTGAATGCTAGCTCATCTGCAATCTTGTAATACTTATCATCAGGCTTGGTTCTCGCAGAGCCAAATATAGAAACAGATGGTCCAATTTCAGAAAGCTTTTCGAAACCAGTTACAAACTCTGACATAATTTTAAAAACCGCCCATGAGTCGTTACTTTTTACTTCACTCCACTCCTTCTCTTCAAACTCATGAATAATCCGCTTATCTTCCATCTTCTAGTTCTTTTTTAAGGTATGTTGCCGTATGGCTTCCTTTGATTTTTGCTACTTGCTCGGGCGTTCCTTTTGCCATAATCGTTCCACCGTTTTTACCACCTTCCGGACCCAAGTCCACAATATAATCAGCTACTTTGATCATGTCCAAATTGTGTTCAATAATAAGAACCGTGTTACCCAAATCAGCTAACTTGTTTAATACTTTTAACAGTATCCGAATATCTTCAAAATGTAAGCCAGTTGTGGGTTCGTCTAGTATGTAAAATGTATTTCCCGTATTCTTTTTTGACAACTCCGTTGCCAGTTTCACGCGTTGTGCCTCACCACCTGATAGTGTTGTTGAAGCCTGACCTAAATGAATATAACCTAACCCGACCTCTTGCAGCGTTTTTATTTTTAGCAATATAGAAGGGATGTGTTCAAAAAAGTCTACTGCCTGATCGACAGTCATGTTTAAAATATCCGAAATTGATTTGCTCTTATACCTAACCTCGAGTGTTTCGCGATTATACCGACGCCCCCTGCATTCTGGGCACTCAACGTATACATCCGGAAGGAAATTCATTTCAATGGTTTGCACCCCTGCTCCCTGGCACGTTTCACAGCGCCCTCCCTTCACATTAAACGAAAATCGTCCAAGTTTATACCCTCGTATTTTTGCCTCGGGCATGTTAGCAAATAACTTTCGAATGTCTGTGAATACGTTCGTATACGTTGCTGGATTAGACCTTGGTGTTCTGCCAATTGGAGATTGGTCTATTTCTATAATTTTATCCAGTTGTTCTATCCCCTTAACAGATTTAAAAGGCATAGGTGTGCGCTTGCCATTATAAATGTAGTTGTTTAAAATAGGATATAGTGTGGCATCAATTAGGGTAGACTTTCCGCTACCCGAAACTCCGGTGACACAAATCATTTTTCCTAAAGGGAGTTTTAAATTGACACCTTTAAGATTGTTTCCCGAAGCTCCCTTTAGTTCAATAAATTGCCCATTTCCTTTTCTCCTTTTCTTTGGAATTTCAATCCTAACCTCATTTTTTAGGTATTGAGCTGTTATTGAGTTTCCTTTTAACACCTCTTTAGGGGTACCCTGTTCAACAATTTTACCCCCATGCACTCCAGCCTTGGGGCCAATATCTATGATGTAATCAGAAGCAAGCATAATATCTTTATCGTGCTCCACAACAATGATTGAATTACCTATATCCCGTAAATTTTGAAGCGCTTCAATAAGTTGATTATTGTCTCTTTGATGCAAGCCAATACTGGGTTCATCTAAAATATAAAGTACTCCAACCAATTGAGAGCCAATTTGCGTGGCCAGCCTAATTCGCTGAGCTTCACCCCCAGAAAGTGTTTTTGCACTTCTATTTAAAGACAAATAAGTTAGCCCTACATCTAATAGAAATTGAATTCTAGTCCGGATCTCCTTTAATATATCTCTAGCTACTACTAATTCTCTTTTTGAATAATTGCTTTCAATTTCCTTAAACCATCCAGCTAATTCGTCAACATCCATAGATGATAAATCTGCAATGTTTTTATTTCCAATCTTAAAGTAAAGAGACTGCTTCTTTAACCTAGAACCTTCGCAAGAATCACAAGGAACTTTATTCATAAACTGTTCTGCCCATTTTCCAAGCTGCTTTGCCTTGTTTTCTTCGTACTGCCTGTTTATAAATGAAGTAACCCCTTCAAATTCGAAAGAGTATTTGGAAGAACCGCTGCCTATTTTTTCAACTACCGTAATAGGAGAGTTTGTACCTTGTAAAATAGTACCTAGAACTTCCTCTGTTAAGTCTCGTATTGGCGTTGTTAGCTTAAATTCGTAATGGTGAAGAATTAATTCAACCTGTTTAAAAATCCATTTATTAGAGTACTCGCCAAGCGGAAGTAATCCGCCAGCTTTAATTGATTTTTTATCGTCTGGAATGATTTTTTCTCGACTCACTTCTGCCACCTCGCCCAAGCCATTACACTTTTTACATGCTCCATATGGGGAATTAAAAGAAAATGTATTGGGAGCGGGATCGTCGTAAGAAATTCCACTAGTTGGACACATTAAATTGCGACTGAAAAATCTAGGTTCTTGGCTTTCCTTCCCCTTTTCAATAACCATCAGAACTCCTTTCCCATGTCTCATTGCTAAAGAGATGGCGTCTGAAATTCGATTTTTATCTTTCCCGTTCACCTGAATTCGGTCTACCACAATCTCTATGTCGTGCGTTTTATACCGATCCACTTGCATGCTACGAGAAATATCCACAATGACACCGTCTACTCTAACTTTTATAAATCCCTGCTTTAAAATATTTTTAAATAGCTCTTTGTAATGCCCTTTTCTAGCCTTAATAACCGGAGCTAATAAAGTTATAGCCTTGCCCTCAAACTCCTTTAAAATCAGGTTTAGTATCTCTTTGTCAGAGTATTTCACCATCTTTTCTCCGGTAACATATGAATAAGCTGTTGCAGTTTTAGAATAAAGTAAACGCAGAAAATCGTAAATTTCAGTGATTGTGCCCACGGTAGATCTTGGATTCTTACTTACCGTCTTTTGTTCTATGGAAATAACAGGACTTAAGCCATTAATTTTATCAACGTCTGGTCGCTCGAGTGTTCCTAAAAACTGACGGGCATATGATGCAAAACTTTCTACATAGCGGCGTTGTCCTTCTGCATATATCGTATCAAACGCGAGAGACGATTTTCCACTCCCGCTTAAGCCAGTTATTACAACCAGCTTTTCTCTTGGAATTTTTAATGAAATATTTTTTAAGTTATGAACTCTTGCTCCCTCGATTTCAAGAGGTTCAACTGTTTCAAGTGCTTCCTTGCCCATACTTATCTACAATTATTCAAGTAACAGCAAAAAGTTAAATTTGTTATCAATTTAACTCGTAATTCGAATTCGTTGGCAATTTAATTTCATAACTGGTTTTTGAAGAATTGTTCAAATATGATTCTCTTAACCAAGGATTGAAATGCTTCAATATTTTATAACTAATGTTATGCTGCTTAGCAAAGTCTGCAAAACTAGTTATTGTTGAATCCACAGTAACAGTTTTATAATCCAATGCTGAGTATAAATCCGCTTTCCTAATGTTAAAGCCATATTTCTGGGGGTTTTCAAATATATTTTTTACCGCTAATATCCTAAATACATACCTCCCTGTTTCCTCTACAAGCAGTAAGTCGAAATAACTCCCTGCTTTTTGCCGCTCTAATTCACTTGAAATTCTACCTTTCCCTGCATTGTATGATGCTGCAACCAAAGCCCAATCTCCATAAAGGTCATATGCGTCTTTTAAATAATGACAAGCAGCCTTTGTAGCCTTTTCGATATGGTAACGCTCATCTACTTCTCCATTGATTTCTAAGCCATATTCCTTTCCAGTTGCTTTCATAAATTGCCAGTAGCCTGCTGCCCCAGCAGGGGAAACTATGTTTTGCAACCCACTTTCAATTAACGCCAAATATTTAAAGTCATCCGGAATTCCGTTCTCCTTTAAAATAGGTTCAATTACCGGAAACCAGCGATTTGCCTTTTTGAAATACAAAATTGTATTAGAATGAAAATAAGTATTGGAATGAATCTCACGATCTAACCTTTCGTAGACTTCCGGCTCTTCCAAGGGAACTTTCTCCCCGGCAAACATAATTTCAGAAGGTGGTCTCAAAGAAAAAATTTGATACTCTTCTTCCATCTTAGATCGATGCAGTTTATCCTCTTCTTCTTTATTAAAAGAATATGTGAACAATTGAATTAACCCAAAAAGCGCTAAGGGGATTAGTAATAAATTAATTGATTTCAATAGGCTACTTTGCTTCTTCATCTTCTTTTGGTGCTTTTCCAAACAACTTTGGTTTGGTAGTTAAATATAATGAAACAAAAACCACCAACGCGTACATTCCAAACAGAATTGTAAATAAGTGAGTCCAATTCTTAATAGACAATGCAATCAACAGCATTACCGTGGAGAAAATACCCAAGCCCGCTAATAACAATGCAACCGACTGATCAGATAAGCCTAAGTAAGATAAATGATGGGTAGTATGATCCTTCCCGCCAACAAACGGTGACCGACCCTTAGAAATTCTATTAATGACAACACTTGTTGTGTCAGACAAAGGAACAATGAAGGCAAGAATAGGAAGGATAAACTGTCGAGAGGTTGTATGGTATTCTGTAGCACTGTGATTCCATAAAAACTTAATAGAAAGTGCTGCTAATACAACTCCTAAAGACTGACTACCTGTATCTCCCATATACATTTTTGATGGATGCCAATTGAAAAACAGAAAACCTAATAATGCTCCAATTAATCCTAAAACTAATACGAAGTATGATGATTCAAAGGTTTTATTGAATACAATTACAGTTAACATACCGATTAACGCAAATATGGAAGCTATAGTAGTAATACCGTCCATATTGTCTAACATGTTAATAGAGTTCATTAAGCCTACAACCCACACAAATGTGATTGCGTAAATAATAAGCTTCCCAAAAAAAAGAAAAGAAATTTTTAAGATAAAAAACTCACTTTCCATGCTTAAAATGTAAATTGAGAATTTAACTCTTCAAAGCTTGGAGCTATTTGGTCTTTCTCTGAAATGATCGGGGTTTTTACATCCCAATCAATACCTAACTGTTCATCATCCCATTTTATTGAACCCTCAGCATCCTTGTTATAACCCTCCGTGCATTTATATGAGAAAATGGTATTATCCTCTAATGTTTTAAACCCGTGTGCAAAACCTGGAGGAATATAAAACTGAGTTTTATTTTTTTCAGATAAAATGATTGAATAATGTTGCCCGTAGGTTGGAGAGTTTTTTCGAATATCTACTGCAACATCTAAAACCGCTCCTCTAACAACAGAAACTAACTTCCCTTGACCGTAAGGTGGGTTTTGAAAATGAAGTCCCCGTAAAACATCTTTTGAAGATTTTGAAAGATTATCCTGTACAAATTTAGTTTGTAGTCCAGCTTGTTTAAACTTTTCAGCATTAAATGCCTCGAAAAAATAACCTCGGTCATCTTCAAAAACAGCTGGACGCACAATTAACAATCCTTCAATCTTTACTTTTTCAATCTCCATTCTTTTTCCTCTTAAAAAATTTTCTTAGACCTTTCGACTCCTTAGACTCATCTTCATAGTATCCATAACCATAGCTGCGCTTTTTAGAGTCTACTCCATTCAATCACTCCATCTTGGTCGTTTAGAAATTTAATTTCAACCCTAGTAGAGTTTAGAGTGCTGTCTTTTGAAAAAACTTCAACCTTAAATGGTGCAGAACGATAGAGTTCAAAATCTAAAAATTGGCCCTTATTAAAATAACTAACTTGTAGAGGAAGTTGTCTAATAGCATTCTTCGCTATTAAATTTGACTTCAATAACTCAATCTCCGCTGATATGTCATTCGTTTCATAATAATCGTCAACATTCAACAGTTGGTTAGCTTTGTTTGACTTTTCAAATTGTATTATAGCGTCAGATTGATAAATAGGTGAAGTATACCTCAAATAAAGAAAACTACCTAAGATTGAAATACCTATGACTAAAATCACCCATAACAAGTTCTTTTTAAAAACATAAATAAACAAGCCTAGGTCGAAGTCAGTGTTGAAATTACTGAATTGATCAGAGTCTACTTTTGCGCTCTTGTTAGAATTAGAATATGTAGGTTGAGGCTCTTGCACTGCTACTATTGAACTCTATCGATAACAAAGTAAAGGGTTAATAGCCCTGTGAGTAAAGTAAGTATAGGCGTGACTTCTCCTAATAGTTGTCTTGACGTAACACCAATAGGTTCGACATAAATAATGTCATTTGCTTGTAGAATAATATCTGCTTGACTAATTCCTTCTATCGTAGCTAAGTCAATTAGATAGACCTCAGGATCTGCTAAATCTCCACGAATTAATTTTATCCTTGCAGCCCTTCCTTTATCCGCAAGACCGCCGGCCAAAGCAAGCGCTTCCAGTAACTTTATGTTATTATTTTGTAAGGTTATAACAACCCCATCACCGCCACTTCCAGGAAAAATAGTAACCCTCCTATTTGTTACATTCAAGATTAAAAACGGATCAATAAACACCTCATCGTATTTCTCTTCGAGGAAGTATTCCGCCTCACGAATTGTCATACCATTCACGTCTACCCTTCCTATAATTGGTAAGTTAACTTGACCATCAAACTCCACGATATAAGTAATTCCTTGATTTAATTGTTGAAACATCTGAGCATTGTTCTCTGTAACATCTACTAGTTTCATCCCATTATTGGTGAAAAGTCGGAAACTGATTGCATCATTTGCCGCAATTCGATACTCTTCTGTAGTATCTTTAATTTGGGTATCGTACTTGTAATCTTTTGGAGTCCTGAACATGATACTTGGATTCAAAGGCTTACAAGAAGCTAAAAAATAACAAGCTACGATAATCCCTAAAATTCTTTTCATCATTTCTACAGTATCTATAAGACTACAAATCTATTCAATTAATGGTAGTTTCTTGTAAAAATGTTAGTGAAGTAATCCCGTGTATAAATTATTCATATCATGCACAAGGCGACTGTAATGATACTTTTCATGTACTAGCTCCCAACCTCTTCTTCCCATTTCCGCCCTTTTTTCTTCATTTTCAATTAATTGCAAAAGGTTTTCGCTAAAAGAATCTGGACAATTTGAAGGCGACAACAAACCAGTTTCGTTTGGAATTATAATGTTGCTCACACCCCCTACTTTCGCAGAAACAATTGGTTTACAAGAAGCCTGTGCCTCAATAAGGCTAACCGATGTGCCTTCATTTAAGGAACTTAATGCGATAATATCTAATCCAGAATTAGCCCAATCCACATCCTTAATCCAAGAGGTAAAATGCACTGTAGCTTTCATACCAGGTTCGAAATCCCCATTTACAAAATCCAGCCCCAACGGGGTAGCGTACGCTTTTAATTCCTCTCTTTCTTCTCCGTCTCCAATCAAAAATGCTCTTACTTTCTTTTTCGTTTTGCCAAGAACTTGCTTCAAAGAAGCTAAGAATAGTTTATGGTTTTTAATTGGTACCAACCTTCCGATTATCCCGATGGCTATTTCATCTTCTTCTAGATTGTACTTCGCTCTAAATGACTTTCTCTTTGTTTCCACATTCTCTTGAAAACGACTCAAATCAAATCCCAGAGGAATTACCTCAACCTTATCTTCGGAACAGATGCGATACCTTTTTGTCAGTTCCAGCTTTTGCCTGAGACTAATCGCAATTATTTTATCTGTTTTTAAAGCTAGCGCACGTTCTATATTTTGATATACTTTAGTTTTGACCTTTCCGAAATAAGAATGAAAAACATGACCATGAAAAGTATGTACTATCTTTGCTTTGCCGTAGGCTATTCCAGCACTTCTTCCAATTGCGCCAGCCTTTGACGCATGTGTATGAATAATATCTGGTTGAAATTCTTTTATTATTTTTTAATCGATAGATACGCTTGTCGGTCATTTGACAACCCAATGTCTCGCTGCATTTCATCAACATAATGCGCTTTTATTCCCAAGTCATTTAAAATGTGCTGCGAACTTTCTTCCGAACTTTCCTCCCTTCCACCAATCAGCATCGTTTCGTATTCAGGAGCCATATATTTAGTTAATAAGGCTGCATTAAATGTTGGTCCTCCTAAATTAAATCGATTTATTATTCTTAAAACTTTTGGCATTCAGTTGCTGTGGTTTAACGTGCAATTAAGCAATATATTTTTTCCACCAATTATTAAAAACCAAAAGTGCCCAAATATTGGCTTGGGAGTCTTCAGGGTCTGCGGAGTGTAATTTTTTCTTCAATTGACGTACGATAGATAAGTTAAAAAGGTTTTGATCCTTAATAAATTGGTCAGATAATAATTCATTATTAATTAAATCGTGCAATTCATTGCGCATCCAACCACCTAAAGGCACTTCAAATCCTTTTTTAGGGCGGTTATACAACATTTCAGGCAGTATATCTCTTGCCGCGTCTTGAACGATTCTTTTCTTCATTTGACCGTTAATTTTATAGCTTGCCGGTATTGAAAAAGCAAAGTTCATCAATTCATGATCTAAGAAAGGTGTTCTTACTTCTAACCCGTTCGCCATTGACATAAGGTCAACTTTCCGTAACATGTCACTCTGCAGAACTAGGTTGACGTCGGTATACAAAATATCATTAAAATCATTCCCTGTTGAGAGAACCGCTAATATTTCCTCTTTGCGCTTCAGATAACTCTCTTTCTGTGGTCGTTTCAGTAATAAATTAGAGGCCCCCGCCTCGCTTAGCAAACTAGCCCACAACCAATATCTTTCATCTTTATTTAAAGCTGACCCAACTGCGAACTTATCTAACTTCCTAATTAAATTCCCCAATGACGAGTTCCTTGATTTTGGAAGAGCAGACCAAACGGACGAAAGTTTTTTAACCATTTTCTGCTTCACACCTTTTTGCCTCATCATAAATTCACCCATATGCTTATGATACCCCGAGAACATCTCATCTGCGCCATCTCCAGATAAGGCAACAGTTACATGTTTTTTAATTTCTCTGCTCAACGCATTGACAGCCAAAGCGGATGAATCCGCAAAAGGCTCATCAATATAATCCAGCGTTTCGTACAAACTTGTCAGCAAATCATTTCTTGAAAGTGAAAACACATGGTGATTTGTATTAAATTTTTCCGCCACCGCAAGTGCAAACTCAGTTTCGTCGAAATGAGGATCATCTTTAAATCCGATAGAAAAAGTTGATAGATTTTTAACCTTCGTAGAAGCTATTGCTGTAACCAGGGAGGAATCGATTCCTCCACTCAAAAAAGTTCCCAGTGGAACATCTGCTACCAATCGTCTCTCAATTGATCTGTCTAATATCTCTAAAAATTTCTGCTTTGCTTGGTTGTAGCTTAAGTCTGCATACTGCCCTTCAACTTTTGGGTAATCAATTTGATAAAAAGGAATCTTTTGGACTCTGTTTTGAGCATCTATCTTTAAATAGTGTCCCGGTTTTAACTTTTTTACATCCTTAATCATAGAATGCGGCTCAGGAACATAATTTAGTTGTAAATACGTGTACAGTGATGTATGATCAATCTCCCGTGGGATATCAAACTCCAAAAGTGCTTTCATTTCTGAAGCGAAGTAAAATGCATTTTCCTTTTTATAAAACAAAAGTGGTTTTATGCCAAAACGATCTCGAGCAATTAAACTTGTCTTTTCCTGCTTATCATATATTACAAAAGCAAAAAAGCCATTCAATTTATTTAAAAAGGCAGTACCATAGCAATCGTAGCCATTCAACAAAACCTCAGTGTCACTTTCATTAATAAATTGATACCCTTTTTCAATTAAATCAGCTTTCAGTGCTTTATAGTTATATATTTCTCCATTAAAAACTATTGAGTACCGCCTGCTGGCATCTTCCATAGGCTGGTTAGAAGCTGCATTTGTATCGATTATAGATAGTCTGCGATGTCCTAGAATAGTTGACCCATAATTTACTATGCCTGTTGCATCTGGGCCTCTCTTTTCAAGACGCTTAACCGCAACCTCAGTCCGTGCTAACTCATCATACGAGAGTGCATAGTTTGCGATAATTCCAGTTATACCGCACATACCTATTTTATTTTATTTTGAATAGTCTTAAAAGCGGCAATAGACCAAGCTGAAATCAATAACAACCCGCCAACTGGTGTTATCGGACCTAAAAAACTTAACCATTCAGCACCTAAAAAGCTTCTTAGGTTTAGGAAGTAGATAGAAAAACTAAATAATAATACGCCTACTACCAATAAGTTCAAAAGCAACTTACTTTTTAGTTGACTTTGCGTTGATAAAAAAAGCAAAAGAAGGGAATGATAAATTTGATACCTAATCCCGGTTTCAAAACTGGCTTGCTGACTTTCAGTTAATATGTCTTTCAATGCATGCGCACCGAATGCTCCTATGATGACAGCTAACCCTCCTAAAATAAATCCCCAAAGAAGAAATTTCCTTTCCATCAGTCAAAAATAAACATAGCAATTAATATTGCATTTGGTAGTCCATGCATTTAAATTCAATTAATTTAGAGGTTCACTTACGATACATGAAAAAGATACTTTTAATTGGGGCAGGGCGATCGACAGGAACATTAGTTAAGTACCTTACTAACAATGCTGAAGTAAATGAATGGCAACTTACGATTGCGGACAGAAATTTTGAATTTCTTGATAAAAAAGTAACCGAATTACCCTTTGTGACCACTGAAGTATTTGACGTCACGAATCAAGATCAAAGAGAGACGCTTATTGAAGCCTCTAATCTTGTGATTTCTATGCTTCCTGCTCATATGCACATTAGTGTAGCAAAAGACTGTATCGACTGCAAAAAGCATATGGTTACAGCATCTTACATTTCCAAAGAAATGCAAGAGCTAGATCGGCAGGCGAAAGAAAATGGGGTTATCATTATCAATGAAATAGGAGTAGATCCTGGGATTGATCATTTATCTGCTAAAAAAGTAATTGATGAAATTGTTTCTCAAGGCGGAGAGTTAACCGACTTCGAGACATTTACAGGAGGGCTAGTTGCTCCAGAAAGTGACAATAACCCATGGAACTATAAGTTCACCTGGAACCCAAGGAACGTGGTTTTGGCGGGTCAAGGAGGAGCGGTAAAGTTTATACAAGAAGGCACATACAAGTATATCCCATACCAAAAGATGTTTCGCAGAACTGAAATTATTGATATCGAGGGATTTGGAAAGTTTGAGGGCATTGCAAATCGCGATTCTTTAAAATATAGACAGGTATATGGTTTAGAGAATATTTCAACCATGTTTAGAGGTACCTTGAGGAAGCCGGGATATTGCAGAGCTTGGGATGCATTTGTGCAATTAGGAGCCACAGATGATTCTTACACTATTCCAAACTCTAAAGATTTAACCTTTAGGTCATTCATTAACTTGTTTTTACCTTACAACCCAAATGACTCTGTAGAACTTAAATTTCGCCATTACCTTAACATCGCTCACGACGACATTCAATTGTTTGAAAAATACAAATGGCTGGACTTGTTTGAAGATATTCCTATTGAATTGGACAATGCAACCCCGGCCGAAATTTTACAGAAAATTTTAGTGCGCAAATGGACGTTGCAAGAGGATGACAAAGACATGATTGTAATGTGGCATAAGTTTGTATACACCAATGGTGGAAAGAAATACGAAAAGCACTCTTCTATGGTTGTTATAGGAGAAAATCAGACCCATACTGCTATGGCCAAGACTGTGGGCTTACCTGTAGGTATAACAGCTAAAAAGATTTTGAATGGCACAATTGACGAACCAGGAGTTCACATTCCAATTAAACAGTCAATATATGAGCCTATTCTAAAAGAGCTAGAAGATTATGGAATTTGCTTTACCGAAAAGGATGTCACTTAATCTTTAAGTCAAGAACTTTCTCACCTTCAAGAAAAGCCTCGAATGAATCATTAATTGCAATTGGTCCAACTCCTTCGGGCGTTCCTGTGAATATCAAGTCGCCAATCTTCAAGGTAAAAAATTGAGAAACATATGCGATAATTGCATCAATTGAGAATAGCATATTTCCTGTGTTTCCCTGCTGTTTGAGCTCTCCATTTATTTTTAATGAAAAATTCAAATCACTTAAGGTTTGAAACTTATCTTTTCCAAGAAATCTTCCAACTGGTGCTGATCCATCAAAGGCTTTAGCTCGTTCCCAAGGAAGGCCCTTTTCTTTGCATTCCTGCTGCAAATCTCTTGCTGTAAAGTCGATACCCACTGAAAGTTCAGAGTAGTATTTGTGTGCAAACTTTTGACTGATGTTTTTACCTACTCGGTCTATCTTCACCACAAGTTCTGCCTCATAATGAATATCTTTAGAAAAGCTAGGATAAAAAAATGGCATGCTCTTAGGCAATAGAGCGGTATCGGGTTTTAAGAAAACAACTGGCTCTTTGGGAACAGGATTATTTAATTCCTTTGCGTGTGCGGAATAATTTCTACCGATACAAATGATTTTCATTTCTACTGGTTAAAAGATCTTAGTTTGATTGCTGTGAGAACTTTCTTTGTATATAAAGGAAAGTCTCCATTCATCATCCATTTATAGTAAGAAGGATCTCTTTCTAGAACTTGAGAAACTGGAGTTCCTTTGTGTTTGCCAAAGTTAAATACCTCTACATTATCTTCATTGAAAACAATTCGACCCATTAAGTCCACATTGTTAGTCCTCTTCGAGAATTCAGATAAAAAGTTCACATTATTTTCTAGTTCGTCGTACCGTTCGATTTGGGCTTCTAAAACTTCATATGTTGCAATATTATCAGCTTCGGCACTGTGTGCGTTGGTAAGATCCTTTCCACAATAGAATTTATAAGCAGCCACCAAAGTTCGCTGTTCGAGTTTGTGAAAAATATTTTGGACGTCAACTAAATTCCTACTGTCAATCTCAAAATCTACTCCTACTCTAAGAAATTCTTCGGCCAACAACGGTACATCAAACTTGTTAGAATTAAACCCTGCCAAATCGCTATTCCCAATAAAAACGGCCAAACTTTTTGCCATCGACTTAAATGTCGGCTCATCCTTTACATCTTCATCATAAATTCCATGAATCTCAGAGGATCCTTTTGGTATTGGCATTTCCGGATTGACTCTGCGAGTTTTAACTTCCTTCTTTCCATCTGGATGTAACTTTAAAATTGATATTTCAACAATTCTATCTTTAGCTACATCAACTCCTGTGGTTTCTAAATCAAAAAAAACTAGTGGCTTTTTTAATGCTAACGCCATATTACTTTATAAATATTCTTACGTATTGATATTTTTCATACGTGCTCTTGTTTGAAAGATAATCCCCTTTATATTCCGGCCCAGTAATCAGTGTATTCATGTCTACAAAATTGAACTGATTAGGCTTGATTCCCTGTTTCGCAAATACTTTTTCCAATAATGCTTTCGTGTCATACGCTCTCTTTTTTGTGAGAACTGAATTCGTCTTCCACGTTCTAGTTGGTACTTTCGATGCACTTGATGTTATAATTATTTGTGCATCACCTCTTTCTTTTACCAATTCAGCTATGTCTTGAATGAATGAAACAAACTCTTTGTTTGATTCATTTTTATTGGGTTTAGTGCAGTTGTTTCTGCAAATACAAATATATTTTATTCCTTTTACAATTCCATAGAATTAGTTAACAACCGCTAACAAATGATTGTTAGTGAACTAGATTTCCCTATTCAAATCAAATTCTTCTAAAATCTTTGCTACTCTTTGCACGAAACTACCTCCTAAAGAACCATCAACTACTCTATGATCATAAGATAAAGAAAGGAACATCATGTGGCGCACACCGATAGTGTCTCCAAATGGAGTTTCAATTACCGCAGGTTTTTTTCGAATTGCTCCAACAGCCATTATCGCAACCTGAGGTTGATTGATAATTGGAGTTCCCATAACATTACCAAATGTACCAACATTAGTAACTGTAAAGGTTCCTCCAGACACTTCATCTGGACTCAGCTTGTTCGTCCTAGCTCTATTGGCTAAATCGTTTACTTTTTTTGATAGCCCCACCAAATTCATTTGGTCTGCATCTCGGATTACCGGCACTATTAAGTTGCCTGAAGGCAAAGCAGTCGCCATACCTAAATTAATATGCTTTCGTTTAATAATGGTATCTCCACTTACAGATACATTAATCATTGGCATTTCCTTAATCGCACGAGCTACAGCTTCCATAATTAAAGGAGTGTAAGTAATTTTCTCTCCTTCACGTTTTTCGTAACTGTTTTTTACCTTATTTCTCCACATTACCATTTCAGTAACATCTGCTTCTACAAAGGAAGTTACGTGCGCCGATGTCTGTTTGGACATGGTCATGTGGTCCGAAATCATCTTTCGCATGCGATCCATCTGGATAATTTCATCACCGTCTCCCATTGAAACAACGGACTGTGCTTTTACAGGAGCAGCAGGTGCTATTTTCTTTTCAGCAGCTGCTGAGACCGGAGCACTGCCTCGGTTTTGCATGTATTTTACCAAGTCTTCCTTGGTAATTCTATTGTTTAGTCCAGTCCCTTCTAATTGATCTAACTCTGCTGCACTTATTCCTTCTTTTTCTGCTATGCTTCTAACTAAAGGAGATAAGAACTTTCCAGAAGGAGAGTTCTTCGTTAATTCTTCCGTTAAAGTCGCCGCTGCAGAATTTTGAATTTCTTCAACAGCTTTTGGAGCCTTCTCCTCCACAATTGAAGGGGCAGACGTTCCTGCCTTTGCTTCTCCCGCTACTTCGATTATGGCAATGGTATCACCAACTTTTACTACGTCGTCTACTTGAAATAAAATCTTCTTTAAAACGCCTGACTCTGGAGCTGGGATCTCGGAATCAACCTTGTCCGTCGCAATTTCTAAAACAGGCTCTTCCGCTTCAATAGTATCACCCTCAGCTTTTAACCAGTTGGTAATAGTTGCTTCCGCAACACTTTCTCCCATTTTGGGCATTGTCAATTCAATCTCTGCCATAATTTTTATCTTATTTTAGTTTTGCAAAGTTAACTAAATTTTAAATGAGGTTTGGACCAGATTTACTCGACGTAACTCGCTTAAATGGAATCAATTTGTCTCTTTTTACGATATTTACTTTACATGAAAAATCTATTTTTCTTTGGTGTTATTCTTTTATCTCAACTTCTTTCCTTCAGTCAAAGTGAACGGTTGCTTGATCTTAGCGTGTTACCGGTAGATGGTGACAAAAAAGCGCTCATTAAATGGACCATGGCGGCGGGTTCGACTTGCCTAGACTTAGTGGTTGAAAGAAGCAGTGATAATGTCAACTATCAAGAGGCATATGTGTACCCCGGTGTTTGCGGTAATGAAGACAGCGCGCAGTCTTATACTTGGATTGATGCTAAGCCCATAAGTGTTAGGACTTCGTTTTATCGTTTAAAATTAGATAATGTTGAGTTCTCGCTTGTCTCAGAGTTTATAGTCAATGCAGGAAATCAAGGTATTTTAGTTTCCCCAAATCCGAATAGCGGAACTTTTAACCTAGAATTTACCAACTCCTCCAACAATAAATTTGAAGTTCTACTTTTTCAATCTGACGGCACCTTAATTTTTACCGAAAGTAATCTCAATGGAAATAAATACTCTAGGGACGTTTCAGAACTACCAAGAGGTGTTTATTTTATAAAAGTAGCTGTCCAGAATAGCGATTCGCAAGTGGTCAAATTATTCATTCGTTAAACTTTCCTTTTAATTAGAAAGTGCCTTTCATTACCTTTGGGAACCTAAATGGAAAACGATGTACGGAAAAATTAAAGAACACCTACAAGCCGAACTTTCTGATATAGAAAATGCCGGTTTATTTAAAAAAGAAAGAATAATAACCTCTGCTCAAGATGCTGTTATAAAATTAAATAGTGGCAAAGAAGTCATTAACTTTTGCTCCAACAATTACTTGGGGCTTTCATCTCACCCAAAGGTTGTTAATGCTGCTAAAGCTGCATTAGATAGTCATGGCTTTGGCATGTCATCAGTACGGTTTATTTGTGGCACACAAGATATTCACAAAACATTAGAGGCTAAGATTGCTGAATTCTGTGGAACAGAAGACACCATTTTATATGCTGCTGCATTTGACGCAAATGGGGGTGTATTTGAACCGCTATTTGGCCCTGAAGATGCAATAATTTCTGATTCTTTAAACCACGCTTCAATTATTGATGGTGTGCGGCTTTGCAAAGCAGCTCGTTATAGGTATGCAAATAACGATATGACTGACCTCGAAGAACAGTTGAAAAAAGCGCAAGATCAACGATTTCGGATTATTGTAACGGATGGTGTATTCTCAATGGATGGATATGTAGCCCAATTAGACAAAATATGTGACCTCGCAGAAAAATATGATGCAATGGTTATGGTAGACGACTGCCATTCTCATGGCTTTATAGGAAAAACAGGAAGAGGCACTGCTGAGTATTGCAATGTTTTAGGAAGAGTTGATATTATCACTGGCACCTTGGGAAAAGCATTGGGTGGAGCGATGGGAGGATTTACTACAGGTAAAAAGGAGGTTATCGAACTTCTTCGCCAGCGTTCGAGGCCTTACTTATTCTCTAACTCTTTAGCGCCTGCAATTGTTGGAGGTTCAATTGCTGTATTGGATTTATTGAAAGAATCAACTGCATTCAGAGATAAGCTAATGGACAATGTGGATTATTTTAAAGATGGAGTAAAATCGGCTGGATTTGATTTTAAAGATGGAGAATCCGCTATTGTGCCTATCATGCTTTACGATGCTAAACTCTCTCAAGTTTTCGCCGACAAACTATTAGAAGAAGGTATCTATGTTATTGGGTTCTTCTATCCAGTTGTTCCTAAAGAGCAAGCAAGAATAAGGGTCCAACTTTCAGCAGGTCATGACAAGCAGCACTTAGACCACGCCATCGCTGCCTTCACAAAGGTTGGAAAAGAACTAGGGGTTATAAAATAGCTGAGATACTAGCCATAAAAAAACCCTCTATGATGGATTATCATAGAGGGTTTTTTTGTATTGGTATTGTGTTCGTTATACTTCCTAATAGAACTTTGACCGGTTATCAACAACTTCTGACTTGTCTTTTAAAGCATTATAAACCGCTCCATTATCTACTCTACTAGCCATACTTCTGATTTCATTTTGCCGAACTTCTGCTAAATTAGGTTCTCCTGCACTAACATTTTTATCTACAGACACTACGAAAACTCCATTATTGCCAGCTATTGGTTGACTTAATTGACCCGGAGTTAGTGCCCAAGCTGAGCCAACTACTTTTGGCTCTAACCCAACACTTGGAATTGCAGGGCTCGCAAAAGTTACATTTGCGTTTTCAACAGATAAACCTGTTTTTCCAGCTAATGATCCAATATCACTTGCGTCACTCAACTCTGACTTCAAAATTTCAGCTTTCTTTTCTTGTCTGGCCAAAAATTCAACTCTGTTTCTAACCTTATCTAAAGGAGCAATTCCTTCCTTATCCACATTCTCTACAATTGCAACAACAAAGGCTCCCTCAACATCTTTTGCTTCCGAAACATCTCCCTGGTCAGCATCTTGCACCCATCTTGCTAGGTCTCTTGAAAGCCCTAAGCCTTGAACCAAGTTATCATTTTCTGACAGTACTGCAGATCGTTGCTGAAGATTATTCTTAGTCAGCTCATCTCTAAATGATTCTATATCGGTTACATTAATTGAAAAACTATTTGCCTGATTAAACAAATCAGCATAAGTTCCTTTACTTGGTTTTACTTCACGAGTAATTGTTGCGATTTGAATCTTCTTGACCTCAGGTAACTTTTCAGTTACTTCAATAATATGATATCCAAATTGTGTTTCTACTTTTGAGAATTCACCAACGTTTGAAGAGAAGGCAGCATCATTAAACGGTTTTACCATCATTCCTTCAGCAAACCAATCTAAATCTCCTCCTTTTACGGCCGAAGCTTTGTCATCAGAAAGTGAAACAAGCGAATCGAAAGGAGTTCCTGACTGTAGTGCAGTCATGACACTGTCTGCCGTTTTTTCTGCGGCTTCCATCGTTCTGTTTTGAGCTCCAATCAAAATGTGTCTAGCACGAACTGAGTCAGGAGCCATTTTAATAGCTTTCACCTTTGCAATTGTCCAAACATTTCCAACCAATTTTGGCGAAACTACGTAACCTGAATCCTGATCCCAAAGTGAAGTATCCGCACCAACAGGTGCATTTGCTTTAGAATAATAAACGGGAATAAAATTTTGATCCGAGTTTGCGTTCACGAAAGTAGAATCATTCCCGTTTGTTTTAAACTCTTCATAGGTCTTATTCACCCATTGTTTTGTCTCTTCTTGATCTTCTGCTGACGGAACAATTGGAAAGTAAGCATAAGCAATTTTTCTACTTGCCTTTTGGTCATAATCAGATTTTGTCTTGTTATACAAGTTAGAAATCTCTGATTCAGACACCTCAATTGTAGAGTCCTCAATCGAAGAGTAGGGCTTATAAATATATTTAAAAGCCATTGCTCCATTATTTTCGTTGTACTTTTCTTTAGCAAAAGCAGATGGAGTATAAATGCCTTTTTTAATTAAGACATTGTACTTATCCATTCTGTGATTTCTTTTCAATGCTCTTTCGAAATCAACCCACTGTGCTTTAGTTGCCTCGTCATTGTCAAGGTTTTGTAAAAACTGAATTACCGCATTAGGGTTAAACTGACCTGTATTTGGGTCTGTAAACGCTTGCCTCACTTGTGGATGAGGATTCGATCCACTAACTAAGTCCATCAATTCTCTAGAAGTAACTTGAATTCCTAACTCTTCCAGTTGTTCTCCGACCAAGATATCAGAAGTCATTTCCGCCCAAACCGACTCCCGAATGGTAGATTTAGTTCGTTCATCTAACTCTTGTTCAGTTTGCTTTTGATAATTCTCATACCCTCGTTGAACTTTAAAGTCAAACTCTTGAGGAGAGATTTGTTGTCCATTTATCTCTGCAATACTTAATGGAGCTTGTTGTCCATTAGAGTTTGCAGAAAAATACTCTGTTAGCATGAATGCTAGTAATGCTATACCGATGATGATTAACACCAAGAACGAACGCTCTCTTATTTTTCCAATTATTGCCATTGAAATCAATTAAAAATTTAGGGTTGCGAATATACGATAGTAAACTGAATTAATAAAGCATTAAAAACGCTTAATTTTAAGCTAATGAAAGATGGTATTCTTCACTAATTATCTTGCTCCAGAACCTTTAAATGAACAAGGTCTATTTTATTCTGAAAAACTTTCTTCACAGTAAAAACAAATTGATCTTTTTGAATTTGCTCGTTCATTGTAGGAATGCTCTCGAAAGTATCAATAATTAACCCTGCAATCGTTTCGTAATTATCTGATTCAGGTAAGCCTAAATTGTATTCATTGTTCAAATAGTCCACTTCTAATCGCGCGGCAAACAGAAACTCATGATCGTTAATTTTAGTTTCCATCAAAGCTTCTTTATCGTGTTCGTCTTCAATTTCTCCAAATATTTCCTCAATTATATCTTCGATTGTTACAATCCCCGCCGTGCCGCCAAACTCATCCACCACCACTGCGATACTGCGCTTTTGTTGAATAAATATTTCCAATATTTCATTCGCTTGCATGCTCATTGGGATAATGGGAAGTGGCAACAAGATTGACTTTATACTTTCAGGTTTTTTAAACAACTCGAATGAATGCGTGTAGCCTATTATGTTATCAATGTTATCCTTATATATCAAAATTTTAGAAAGACCAGTTTCAATAAATTTATCTTTGAGCTTTTCAAGATCCTCCTCCATTTCAAGCGCCACTATCTCAGTTCGAGGAATCATACATTCTCGTGCCTTTACCTTTGAAAAGTCCAGTGCGTTCTGAAAAATTTGGATCTCATGGTCAACCTCCTCTTGAGACAGCGCGTGCTCTGTGCCTTCTTTTAAATAGTGCTCTAAATCAATTCTTCCAAAATTCAAATCTTCTTCAGAGCTCAACTGAGGGGAAAATATTTTAATCAATAGTTCTGATATTCCAATAACCAATAGCATTGGAAGAAACATAATCCAGTAAATAATAAAAAGAGGTAAAGCAAAAAACCGCAACATTAAGTTAGGGTTTATTCTAAAAAGTGTTTTGGGTAAGAATTCTGCCGTTACAAGAATGATTAACGTCGAGAGAATGGTTTGAATGAGTAGAATAACTAGTTCACTTTCTGTAAAAGCGGCAATTTGGGGCTCTAAAATTTTTGCCATAAAAATTCCATAAACGACCAAAGCTATGTTGTTGCCAACTAACATCGCTCCAATGAACCTTGAAGGTCTTTTTAAGAAATTCGAGATTATTTTTGCAAAAAAGTCTCCTTGCTTGCCGTCTAGTTCAATTTTTAGCTTGTTCGCAGATACAAAGGCAATTTCCATACCTGAAAAGAAAGCTGAAAAAACAAGCGTACTGAGGATTACTCCCCATAGGTAACTGTCCATAAAATCAAATATAACTTATTTACCCTTTTTCTGGGCTTCTCTTTCGTGAAACATGCGTTGTTTTCTTCGCATAATAAATAGAAAAATAGCAATTACTGAAAATCCAAAAAAATAAAGAGCATCATAAATACTGTTCTTTATTGACCAATATATGGCGATTAGAAAGGTAGCAATTGCTATCACCATCCATGCCTTTTCCATAAACTTTATTACTTTAATCATTTTCGATGTTGATTATACCGCTTGGTTGAAGAATTCTATATTCTGTAAAGTTCTGGTTGGAAATTAAGCCTGTTCCCATGATTATTTGGTCCGCAGTGGTTATTTTCACAAAGACATCTGAGGTAATTTGCTCAGTTTTTTTATTCCAAAGTAGCTCTTCTGTATTTAACTGCTCTCCTTTTTCATTAATCACAATTACGTTTTCACGTGCTTGCATTTTATTGGCATAGGTGGAATCAATGGCATAGTTAGAGGTGAGCTTGGTGGTAACGTTCATTTCCTTATCAAAAATTTTTACTTCCACACCCTCAGGCATCTCGTTGTAGTTTTTCTCACCAGAATATTGATGTAAAACTGGAGCATTAAGCTGAAAAACTACATTGCCACTTGTGCTATACATCACCTCAACCTCTTTTACTACTTGATCTGGTAAAACTTCTATATTATCGTATTTTTTTACCTCTTCAATATCATTTGAGCACGAAAAAAGCACCCCCAAAAATACCGGTAAACAGTATTTTATAAGGGTGCTCTTGCTTTTTGAGTTAATTTTTTGTCTCAATTAAAATCTAGCTTTTGTAGACTCTCCAATCCAACAGCCAATATTAACTGTATCTCCCGCCTTAGTTCCACCAAAGAAACAGTCTTCTTGAGTTGGAAAGTATTTTGCATATGTCGCAATCTTTCCGTTCGCTTTACCTGCAACTGATGGGTCTATTGATTTAGCTTTATTATAATAATCAACTGCTAACCAATAAATCGCCTTTTGTGCACAAGCATCTTCTCCACCACAAGAAGAGCTAGATGCAATCATATCTCCTATCATTAGGTAAGGTAGTCCCCACCCTCCTTTCAGGCTTGCTGCCTTTCTAGCATTTGTTCTTGCTTGTCCGAATTTTCCAGCACTTCGTTGGGCTTCTGCTAGTTCAATGTAATAGTCTGCTTTTTTTGTTTCATCTTGAGCTAAGTCAATTGCTTGTTGAAAGAAACTTTCCGCTGCACCAAATTCTTTGTTTTTTAAACTCATAATTCCCATTTTTTCAGCAGAAACTGAAGATGGGTTAGATGCATGCATTTCTTTAGCAATGGTGAAGAAAATAGAAGCGTCCGTGCAATTTTTTTTATCTAGAATGTCAGCTGTTCTTTCCATCCAAGTTGCGTCTGCCTTATTTTTTTCATATCCTTCTTCGGCCATTTTAACTAAAACTTCACAACTCAAATAAGGACTAGCAAGATCATTTACACTTTCTTGGGCTTGCACATAATACTCTTGTGTTCTTTTCCCTTCATACTTAGCAATGTTAAATGCTAAAATTTCTGTTAACTGTCCGAAAATCTTCACCACGTCTTCAGGAGTTTTCTTTTCAGCTCTTGCCATTAATACTGCTGCACTCATATAAGATGCAATAGTTCCCGCCTCTGCAAAATTGTCTCCTTCATTCACTGCGCTTTCTAAAACTGCAAAGGGCAATTCAGGCTGGTCGCTTTTATAGCGTAACAAGTCTGTACCTTTTCTTCCATCAACTCTACCCTTGTTACTTCCAAAATTCTCTTTTCTCCTGTCGTATACTGTAATAATAGAATCAACAATTGCAGCTTTTTGAGCTTCTGTTTTCGCTTTGCCTTCTCTTCTCTTTAACAAAGCAACACCATCAACATACATTTTTTCGGATGAGGCTGGACAAATATCATACGCCACTTTCCAATATTTATATGCATCGTTATACATTTTTTGCTTGTAATAGTCTTTGTACAAAGAAAGGTTCTCTATACACTTTACACTGTCAGCTCCATACTTTTGACCAAATGAGCTTCCTGCCATTAAGGCTACAATCATTAATAATCCTAATTTTCTCATGTTTACTTTTTTTTAATCGTATTGTCTTTTAATAAACCACTTATCATTTATTGTTACACCTACTTGTAGGTTGAAAAAATTCTCTCGTGTTAATCCTGCCTCATCTTTTCCTCGTTGCCCAACTTCGGCACCGAAGTTTAATGTAGAGAAGGTTTTTCTCAACGGTAAGGATAAACCAAAACTTATGCCAAACTCTGAAACGTCTTCATTATTTATCCTGACAATAGAGCTATTGTATCTCAATCCTGACCTGTAGCCTATCTTGCTCAGGTATGATCCAAATCCTGTTGTATTCACATATTTATCGAATCCAATATGAATTGATTGTCCATTTGCTAATTCAACATTTGGTCCAATATCTTCATCTCCCCAAGTGTTCAATCGTAAATCTGCAGTAAGCATCCAGTTACTTTTGTTTTCTAATGACACACCAACTCCTAAAAGTGCTCTATTAACAACTTTTACCTTTGAGTTATCTTCAAACAAAGCGGTATCTCGAAAGCGCTCTAACCCTTCTACTCCATTATAATTCCTGACTATTCTTGACCGTTCAGCGTTGAATTCATCTCCTGGAGATAGGATTGCCCCTACTACAACTCGATACTTTTCATTCAAATGTTTGAAGTATTGAACTCCTAGTTGATAGGAAACGCTATTTACTCGAACAATTCTTTCATCTAGCGAATTCATAAAACCTGAACTTACATTCTCGTAAACAACTCTTCTATTATCTATTAGCTGTCCAAAATAATAGCTTCCCATCACCCCGATAGAAAAGTTTTTTAAAAACTCGTATCCAAATCCAAAATAAATCTCATTTACCCCTCCTGAACCCTCATAGCTGTAATCAAGCAATTCAGTATTTATGGTATCTATATTAGAGTAGTCATATCCAATAAAGCTATATGGTTTAATTCCAAATGCCATCCCTGCCTTTTCACCTAATGGAACGGCTAAACTCATATGTCCAAACTGCGTATTACTACCAGTTCTGCTCTGACCACCTGAAGTGTATTCGGCATTTCTTGATATTGCAGAAAACTCGAATGTTGTTAAACTAATATTGGAAAAAGAGGCCGGGTTTACAGCATTAATAAAGTTTGACCCTCGATCATTCAAGTTTGCATTACTTCTTGACAAAGAGTCATACACCAAAGGCTTATACTGAAATGGTCGCCAAGCAATTCCTGCGCCACCAAGACCAAAGTTACCATTGAAAGTAGCTGTATTAAGCGTCCCTATGCCATATCTAGAGTACGGAGAATCTGTGTTTTTTTGGGCTTGTAAAAGGCCAACTACCAAGAATAAAGTCAATGTTAGGGCGAACGTTTTATTCGCCATTGTAAATAAGTATTTCATTCAAGCCTTTTAGCACCAAATTTGGGTCTGCAAAGATGCCATTTTTTAACTCTTTTACAAAGAAATTGGAATCTCCCCCCGTAATTACAATTTTTAGTGCTTTATATTGCTTTTCATAACGTTCTACAAAACCTCTCATTTCTAAAACCAACCCATTTACAGCACCTGATAACATTGAATTAATTGTTGTATTACCAACACTTTGAGGCCTTTTAATCCCATCCCAATTCAATAATGGAAGTTTATTTGTATAGTAATTCATAGCTCGCAGTCGCAATTGCACTCCTGGTGAAATTGCACCCCCAAAATAAACTCCTTCTGCTGTTAAAAAATCATAAGTAACGCAAGTGCCTGCGTCGATCACTAATGTATTTTGGTTTGGAAACTGAGCCTGCGCTCCAGCAACCGCCGCAATTCGATCTTTCCCCAACGTGTCCGGGCTTTGATACTCCAGCGTAAAAGGTAACGCCGTTGTGTGACTCAAAAGCAGCTTTGGAACTTCCAAAGCAGGTATTTCTAACTTGGCCTCTGCTTTTTCATTGACGGATGAAATAATTAATGCCCCTATTTCATAATTAGTTAGAACCTCATTATTCAATTCAAGTGCATCGTTTTTTAAACTAAACGTATGCAGCATTTCTCTCCCATCAAAAACAGCGAACTTAGTTCGAGTATTACCTATATCAATAGCTAAGCGTGCTTTCATTCCGTCAAAAGTAGGGATAGTTTGAGCAGTAGGAAATATTTTAAAAATAATTTTGTCATGGCACGAATTTTATTTTTACATTTGACGCCCGATAAAAATTGTGTTGACAGTTTTTAATAGCGGTAAGGGTGCCATAGCTCAGTTGGTAGAGCAAAGGACTGAAAATCCTTGTGTCGCTGGTTCGATTCCAGCTGGCACCACCAGAAAAAAGCCTTGTTGTTTTACAAGGCTTTTTTTGTGCCCTAAAAATGGAGTTGCTTAATATTTTTTTCTCAGCACAATCCTGCATCAACCTTTCCGTTTATCTACCACTATGAAAAAATCAACCACCCTTTCCGTAAAAGATAGAATGCAAAGTTTTGTACCGGCATTTAATGGAGTCCAATTACGTTTTAAAAGTGAACACAACGCATGGGTGCACTTATTTTTTATGATTGGAGCCACCATTGCAGGAGTAGTGCTCCAAATAAACAGTATAGATTGGTTGTTCTTGATACTAGCCATCACCTTAGTATTTCTTTCTGAACTATTTAATACAGCTTTGGAAAGGCTAGCCGATAAAGTAGAGCCAAATTTTAATCCTGAAATAGGCGCTATAAAAGATTATGCTTCTGCTGCTGTGCTAATGGCTTCAATTTTTGCTATGGTGGTAGGAGTATTTGTTTTTGGACCAAAAGTGTTTGATCTTGTTTATATGCTTTACATTCAATAAGACAGTTCTTATGTTGAAATTAGAGGGCTACTGAATCAATATATAGATGAATAGCCTTTTTACTATAAGAGAAAAAACCTATTCGAAATCTAACACTCATCTTACGCTTTTCAATTTATTAAATAATTAGTTATTTCTTGAAAATAGCTATAACCCTCTCCGTTGATGATAACTGCCTAAAATAAAGGTAGAAGTTAAGAAATAGATATCTTACCCCTAATTCACCGTAGAGAAAATAAATTGTATTATTGATGAAAATTATACGATGGAAATTATCTCAGAAGAATCAACTAGGCAAACGCCTGAAAAAATTACTATTAAATTTTTAGGTCAAGGAAGTAGGTATTTTGGTATTGCCATACTAAATGCAATTCTTACCATAATCACCCTAGGGTTATATTACCCCTGGGCCAAAGCTAATATTCGTAAATTTTTATGGAACGAAACCGAGGTCAAGGATTCTAGAATGGTATTTCATGGCACCGGTAAAGAGATGTTTCGAGGTTTTATTATAGCCTACCTTATTTTAGGCTCGCTATACCTGGGCATGGTGCTAACTCAATCCGATCCAGAATATGCCCTTTATTTCGCTCTTGGATTTTATTTAGGGTTAATCCTTATTATGCCCTTAGCCATTTTTGGTGCTTGGAGATATCGAATTACAAGAACTTCATGGAGAGGAATATTTATGGGGTTTGATGGTGTTTTTAAAAAATTCTTGAAACTCTATTTTAAGCATCTATTTTTTACCATTATTTCTTTTGGCATATACGCCCCATGGTTTAGGGTAGAAATTATAACATTTCTTTTTAACCATACACTTATTGGAAAAAACAGATTGGGATTTAAAGGCCAAGGCAGCGACTTATTTGGCATCAATTTGTTGGGCGGGATTCTTTCGGTAATTACCCTTTACCTTTATGTGCCAGTCTACTTAAAAGATAGAATAAACTTTACCCTAAACAACACTTTTATAGACAATGGGGATACAAAACGATTGGTAAAAAGTCACTTAACAGGCAAACAAGCATGGGTGATTATGGTAACCAACGTCCTACTTGTTATTGTTACCTTAGGTATTGGTTTTGCGTGGGCAAGCATGCGCTATATGCGAATGATTCTAGAAAACATAGACCTTCCTGATAATCTGGACCTAGACAATTTAGAGCAGTCTGAAAAGGGAAGAATTGATGCCACTGGAGATGAGCTTGTTGATATTATGGATGTAGGTATAGATTTTTAAATTGAGTAAAATAAAAGCAACTTATTTTGATGGAATAAGCTCCAAACCGAAAGCAATATGGATTAGCGTTTATAGTGTCTCTCTGTTGCGGCTGTATGACTCTGAAGATGCACTCCAAGCATTTGAAGAGTGGGATTCTTTGCGTATTAAAAAAGACAGTTTTAATAGCTCGAATGCCCTCCAATTGAGCTACGTAGACAATGAACTTAGAAAAAGTCTTGAAATAGCAGAAGCCAACGAACAAATAAACACCTTCGTTAAAACCCTACATACTCACGAAACTCGAATATTTGACTTTGTACTAAAAAGAAGTGCCTTTAAAGTCATCATTTCGGGCATTTTAACCTTGTCTCTGCTAATTTTTGTATATGTTAAATGGGTTTCGCTAGCTGTTGGAAATGCTATTGTTTCAATTATTCCCCCCTCTGTAGAAGAAACTATTGGAACTGCAGCTTTCAATCAAATGAACCCCATTTTAAATATTGACTCAAGCAAATCAGAACTCCTGCAAGCATTTTATGATGAATTGAATTTTGAGTCTGACTATGAAATTTCAGTTTTCTACGACACGAGCAACACGGTTAACGCATTTGCTCTTCCCGGAGGTAAAATCGTGGTATTTGATGGGTTAATTCAAAAAACAGAATCTTGGGAAGAACTAGCAGCGTTGTTTGGGCATGAGTTGTCACATGTAAACGAAAGACATTCCATGCGTTTAATGTCCCGTGAACTAGGAAACTATGCCGTATTTTCAGCGCTGACAGGTGATATGGCTGGTATTAGCAGTGTACTAGTAGAATCTGCTCTTAGCTTAAACGAATTGGTATATTCTCGAACCTATGAAAAACAAGCCGACCGAGAAGGTTTACAATTGCTGGTTGAAAATAATATAGAGCCAGCCGCCATGATCCGTTTGTTTGAAAGGATTTTTGACGAGAATAAAAAAGTAGAAGACTTTATGAAAGACTTGGAAATACTGAGCACACATCCACTAACCGACAAACGAATGGACTACATTAAAGAGTGGATTATTAATACGGGATTAATCGAAGACCATGGGGAAGATAATGAAAAAGCAAGAGCCCTTTGGCTAAAAATGAAGGAGTAGTTTTAATTTTTGAATACTATGTGCCACTGTTATTGTCGACCCTATTGTGATGTTATGATAGGGGTAATTGTTTTTGGACCAAAAGTGTTTGACCTTGTTTATATGCTTTAACCGGGTTAAGACATATATGCCAGACTCAATAGCGCAGCTTACTATATTCCTAAATGCAACGCAATATGGCCATTAGCTTTTATCAACTTCTTCCCTTGTAGAAAAAAGCAAACATGAAATCGCCACAAGGAATACTATTCCTTTTTGAACGTTAAAGGCCGACTCTATCAATGAAAACATAAAGAACAATGTTGTGAAGAAAAAGAGAAGCATGTTCCTGTTTTTTATTGCAGAAAAAAATAAAAGATAGAATAAAGTAATCAGGACCACAACTCCCAGCACTCCAACTGCTATTATTGTCTCAATAAATAAATTATGGCTATTGAAATTGTTGTATTGCCATGCCAATTGAAATTCGTTCCGTTTGTAACTAGCTTGTAAACTTTTATGAACATCCCCTGCTCCAACACCCATCAACCAATTATCTTTAACAACTTCTTGCGCACATTGCCAAATAGCAACACGTATAGCCTTGCCACCATAGGTTTTAACTTTTACTGAATCGTCAACATTACCGAACTCTACCTGCTCTCCTATCAAGCCTTCTTGAAACCTACTTTTTACCGAGTCAATACTACTTATGGCGAAAACTACTCCGATAAAAATAACAATCATCGTCAACAATCTTTTCCAAGTAAAATGAACTACAGCAAACCATGTAAATAAGCTTAAAAATGTAGCTATAATTACCATTCGAGCAGCCAGAACCACTAATATGAAAGCAAGAAATAATGCAATAACCGTGTTTAACTTAATCTGACTTTTATGCGTTAAAGACTGAATTGTAATAAACAATGCTACAGCCATGTATAAGCTCAAATAAGAAGCGTGAACTCCAATAAGTGCTGAAAACTCTTGATTGGTCAATAAACCACCAGCTAAAAACAAACTCTTTCCAACTAAAAATACCCCAACGCCCACCAGGAACCAAACATATAGTTTTAATAAAACAGCTTGCTCTTTTACTTCCAACCTCTTTTGGCCTAAAATTGACAATGGTATTAACAGCAAGCTGAGTTTGCTTTCAATATCTTTCCAGGCACTGCTAGTGTTTTCTGAGTATAGAATACTAATTGCAAACAATAAAAAATAGGCAGCAAATAGTGCTATTAGTTTCCAGTTTCGTCTCAAGCTTTCTTTTTTCTCAGCTAAAGGCACCATTAAGAGCCACTGTAGAACTAATAAAATAATAAAAAGTGAGTTTAGCTTCATTGAGAACACCAAGCTCGCCAAGACTAAAAAAAATAATAGCCCCCGATATTTTTGAAATTGCGGATATTTTTCAGAAAGCATTTTCTTCCTTCTTAAAGACATTGAACACTGTCAGCACAATAATTTTTAGGTCTAAAAAGAAACTCCAGTGTTCAATGTAAAAATTATCGAGGTTTATCCTCGCTTTCATTGCAAAGTCTTCTTTTGTTTCACCCCTGTACCCCATGATCTGAGAAAGACCCGTAATGCCCGGTTTTACAAAGTGACGAAACATGTATTTATCAATGTTGTCTCTGTACATGTCATCTAATTTTAAAGGATGTGGTCGAGGTCCTACAACCGACATTTGACCCATAAAAACATTGAAAAATTGAGGCATTTCATCAATACTGGTCTTTCTAATAAACCTACCTACCTTGGTTATCCTTGCATCGTTTTTTGTAGCCTGAACAAACTCCGAATTATTACTATAACTCATACTTCGAAACTTAAAGCATCCAAAAGCATTTTTATCTTTGCCAGACCTCTGTTGAACAAAAAAGATTGGGCCTCTCGAGTCTATCTTAATCAGGAGTGCGATAATAGGAAATAACCAAGAAAAAATCAGGAGAATTACAAAAAACGAAAACAAAATGTCAAAAATGCGTTTCCATATTTGATTCGTCGGGTGATCTAACGGAAACTCTTTAATCAGTAACACCGGAGTGTTTCCGTAGAAATCAATTTTTGATTTTGAATAGTACATGGATTTAATATCAGGAACTATTTTTAGTCGAATGGTATTGTTTTCTGCAAAATTTCTTAAATCTGCTATAGCCTCGTCATCGTATTTGGGGGACAAACAGTATATTTCTTCAATATTATTATCTAAAGCATAAGTACGTAATTCAGCAACTGTACCTATAACACCGTCTGTTTTCTCTTCATCGAAAAAACCTTCAAACGCATATCCAAACTGAGGATTTTTATTAAAAAAGTAAGACAACTCTAAAGATGACTCGCTTTTCCCAAGTATCACTACCTTTTTTCTGTTTTTCCCTGATTTGTTAACGTAAAACTGATAATACAAATAGCTAATTCTCCACAACAATATAGCTATCAGAATAATACCGTACGACGTAAATAAAATTTGGCGAGAGTAATAGTACCCTTTGATAAAAACCCAAAAAGCAGCAACTATCAAGATGTGCAGAAAAATAGATTGAAGAACTGACTTCAAAATTTTCTCTATAGAGCTAATCCTATATGGCTTATATGCTCCAAACAAATAAGTACAGAAGAGCCAATTGATGTTATAGAAGAATAACAAGTTCAAATACTGAACATCTGCAATAAAGGCCTTGTCAGGATACCGAATAATAAATGAAACGATTAAAGCAATGTTGATTATTATCAAATCAACAAAAGGTAATAAAACGCCTGTTAAGTTCGAGTTTTTATTCAATTTTTCTGGAATTAGAAAGCTTTTGCTTTGCTAGCAAAAATAGAAACTTTGAGTTAGTATAAAAATACCTCTTAAACAATCGTTTAGGATCTTGATTTAACCTGTATAACCACTCTAAGCTGAAATCTCTCATCCATTTGGGAGCTCGTGATTGCATTTTTGCAAAAACGGGGAATGCTCCTCCAACTCCCAAGCAGACGGCTTTTATTGAAGGAGAATTCGCAGCCATCCACTTTTCTTGTTTAGGACACCCTAGGGCAACCATGACGACATGCGCTCCGGAATCATTAATCAGCTCAATATGCTGTTGTTTTTCTGAAGCTGACAATTCTCTAAAAGGTGGAGATAACTTTCCCGCAATTTTTAAATTCGGATACGTTTTTTTACACTCTAATTCAATTGCTTGCAATACCTCGTCGGTTGTTCCAAAAAAGAAAACCGACAAATTTTTTGACTCAGATAATTCTAATATTGTTGGCATCATATCCATGCCAGCAACCCGCTCAATACGTGACCCATAAAGTATTTGGCTTGCCTTAACAAGTGGCATACCATCTGCACAGACCATGTTTGCTCCATTCACTTGCTGGGCAAATGAAGGGTCATCGTGCGCTTCAATTGTCATGTGTACATTAGCAAAACAAAAGTACCCGGGAGTTCGATTCGTCGCTAATTCTATGATACAAGATGCAGTATCTTTGTATGAAGCGACAGAGATTGATAAACTTAAAATTTCACTTACCAACTTCATCTCCTGAACTTTTCCTTTAATTTATCGGAATACAACTTCAACCCACGCTTTTCATACTTAACAATCATTGACGGGTTCAAGAATATCTCTGAATTTCCGTTCTTAATCATTTCCTCATGAAAAGTAATATGTTCGCATTTAAACAACACTATTTCGTCTTCATTAGGGATTGCTTTGTAAGTTAATTTAGAAATTGAGCCCCACTTATAAATCGCAAGCCCATTAAAGCCTGATTTCACTTTAATAAAATCATCTCCTTCTTTAAGCTTGGCAAATTTTAATTGATTCTTTTTGAGAGTGTCATATTGCAAAGGCTTATCGTCTCCCCACTCTTGAAAAGCATAGGTATCATAAAAACCCGGTTTTACCATGCTTTGAGGTGTTATTTTTTTCCCGTTAGCGTTAATGCTATCCCACTTTTGTTCAAAACCAAATGATGACTCAATTCCTTTAATTGGAAAAGAATACACGTCCAAGTCAATCATAATTATAAAATCCGGCGTAAGGTTTTCGGCTCTAACATAGTCCAAATAAATATTTCTATATTTCGCCATTTTCCCAATTCTATGTCCTGAGAAATATTTTGACTTTGGATGAGTGAAAGGTGTTTCAGGAATGGTTACTGTCCCAAAATCTTCAGAAATAACATGAATATTATTTGAATTCAATGTCCAATCAGCTAGTACCTCTTTCGTGCGATCCTTACTATCATTTTCAACAAGCACAACATGAGAGGCCCTAAATGAACTTCTTAGTTCCTCTACTTTCGGAATATTCTGTTTTAAAGAGTTTTCGCAGTCTCTTACTAAGCTACAAAACACAACGGTCGAGTTTTTCATTAACTCTTTGCCTCTCCGCACCCTATTCTGAAACATCTTTGCTTTTACGTTCATTGAAAATGATTGCTGCAGTAATTCCTAAAAATCCCCAAAATAATGAAGCTACAGTAGGGCTTTCAAGTACCAAATTAAACAATCCAACTGCTGCTACTGTAAAAAAGGAGTAAAAATAAAATAGCCGTTGATGCTCAATCAGAAATTGCTTTTGTTGGTAATAATACTTAAGGACATGGTGAAAAATAAACCCTAAAATAAGAAAGAATAAAACTCCTAACCTCAATCCTAAAGTCAAGTAAGTGTTATGAGCCCCACTCACGTGCATGTCATATTCATCGTCATGCTCTAGTTCAATCGTGTCTACATTTTTTATATAAGGTAAAAGTGGCGTCCCAAAACCTATTCCAAATATATTCTCCGGAAAGCGTTCAACAACTACTCTGTACCAAAAAACAATTCTCCAAGTTGAATTACCATCAAGATTCAATAGTTGATGGGATTCTGCAACAGCTTTGACGTTTCCAATTACAGAGTATGGTGCCTCATTGTATTTTTCAATGTTGGGAGTAAAGTAAATAAATCCTACTATGATTGCAGCAAAACCTGCAAAGAAAAATAGTTTAAACCAATTATAGCTAGGTAAGACTATAACTATTAATACAATTAACATGACCATGATTACTGTCAAGGATTCGTATTGGATAGATAAAATTACACTAAGGCCCATTATGGCTGAAACACTCCACCATTTATATTTTTTGAACAAAAGCGGAAAGAAAACCGCACCCATAAAACGTTCTAACAAATAGATGGAAGGATATACTAATGCAAAAACCAAATATGCAGCCATTGCATATCTTATCTTAGAAAGAAACATTGGCAAATATCGATATCCGAAATAAGCAAAGAAAAAAGTAAAAATAGAATATACAATTACTGAGTTTCTAAGATAAAAATAAAGGTTTGTCATTCTACCAAGAGAGAAAATAAGATGCACACCGCATAGCAACAACAACCCTAACACTCCCATAATAATTGGTTGACTTTGAAGTAAATTCCAAAATTTTTTGCGGCTTGTAAAAGTTTGATGTGCAACTACTAAAAGTCCAATAAGAGAAAGAACTTCATTAAAAAAAAATAAACGCTCAAATACTTGATTATCTATTCCATATAGAAAGAAAATCGCCCAAAAAATGTAAAAAATTGTTTCTTTTTTAACCTTCAAAACCTTTATTTGGATTTCTAAGTATTCTAATTAGCATAGTAATTCGATCAGATTGCCCTCTTATTATTCTATTAATGGCTATCAAAATAAAGCTCAAATAAACTGTAATTTGACATAAAAAACTAAAATACTTTTTTGTCAGAATGATCTTATTTCTTGCATAATAGAAATCTGATAACTTGCTAATACTTCGCAAATCTAGTTGAGATGCTCCTATACTTTGTCCCTCTTTATGGTAGATTACTGCGTCAGGTTCATAACCTAAGGTCAAACCATTCTGTTTTGATCGTTCTGCCCAGTCTTGCTCCTCGTAATATAAAAAATACTCTTCTGAAAGTAGTCCCACTTTGTTAATAAAATTAATATCAACTAGCATACAAGCTCCAATTATCAAATCTAATTCAATGTCTTGGTGGTCATGCTGCCCTTTATCAAGCTCTTGATTGCCTACCTGTTTGCTATAAGCTAACCATTTATTGTAGGTTGCTCCACCAGCACATTGCAGCATTTCTGGTTCAAAGTAGTACTTCACTTTTGCTCCTAAAATTCCAATATCTCCTTGCTGTCGATAACGTTTAACAAGCAACGTTAAGCTGTTTGGTAATACAACAGTATCATTATTAAGTATCCAAAAAAAGTCAGCATCCTCTCGGGCTAGGGCATATTTAATTCCAATATTATTCCCACTACTGAAACCTTTGTTTTCTGATGCTTCTAGAAGCGTAAAGTCAAAGGGTGTTTGTAATGAAGTTGCTACTGTAGTTAACTTCACTCGATTTATTACAAGTGGCTTAGGTTTACCGGGATGACTGAGGTTGGCTAATTTATCACTTTTAGGAGAAACTAGGGTATCTCCTTTTGACCAAGAGATGATTTTCTTTACAGAATCGTTAGGTGACGCATTGTCCACGAGCACAATTTCAAAGTTGTCATATTTCAATTTGAAAAGAGCCTCCAGGCATTCAATGGTATCTTCCCAGCCATTGTAGTTTACAAGAATGATATAAACTTTAGACATCAATTCGTTTTACTTCAAAAATATATTGAATCGAAAGGTATGGCTCTATTAACCCTAAAGTTAATAGATTAGCCAACTCCCTGCCATTTCTGTCTTGTCGAATTTTAAATGCAGGTGTTGCACTTGTAACCTCCAACTTATTTGTGGTTAAAAGCTGAATCATGTTCTTTTTGCAAAAAAAACGCAGGTGCGTTTTATCAAGAACTCCATCTTCCCTGTACCTAAAGTCTCCCTGTACATATATTTTTATCATGGTTTTAAAGTCTTGAATATTAGGAAGGCTTGTAATGATTCTTCCACCTTTCTTCAAGAAACCAGAAACATATTCAACAGTCTTCCACGGATCAATCAAATGTTCAAGAATATCAGCTAAAATAATCACATCAAAATACTCAGCCTGCAGATCAAGATTTTCATGTTCAATATTTCCGTGAATAAATTTGTCAATTAATGGGTTTGTCTGGTTTGAGCCTTGAAGATCAAACAATTCAACTCCCACGACTTCTTGAGCTAATTTATTCTCCTTTATAAAGCATAGTGAATCTCCTCCTCCTGCTCCTATCTCCAACACGTTTTTTTGTGAACCATTCTCTAAAAAAGAAATTACGTCTATTCTTGTGCCTGAATAATAATTAGACTGCTTTGTTGTGTAATAGTTCATGATATCATCTTTTTCTTCTTTCTAACAACGAGGTAAAGGCCAGCTACAATAAAGAATTCTGTAAGAATAACAGATAGCGCCGTTCCCTTCGCAATAAATTGAGAGGCAAGCGCAATATTAAGAATCACATTTAAAACTGAACCAAAGATCATAATTTGTGAGTACGCCTTTCGCAGGTTATATGCCAACAGTAGTTGTGAAGGAAAAATATTAAGACAAACAATTATTGGAACAAACACAAGCATTTGTAACAAGTGATTTATCCCTTCAATTTCTGCCTCTGCAAAAATCCTAATTACTTCTTCTGAGTATGAAAAAATTGAGACACAAACAAAAACAATAAACAATGTGAAGGGCATATAAACCTGTTTAAAGAAAAGAATAACTTTGGAATAAGACTCTTGCACCAATTGGCAAATATGAGGAAAAATAGCTTGAGAGAACACAGACAATAATTGGCGTATTGCCATAACAATTTTTTCCGCAACACTGTAGTAACCAACAATCTCATTTGTTGCAAAAAGCTTCAATATAAATAAGTTACTATTCATATACGAAGTAATAGAAAAATTAGCAACAAAAAGTCCCCACCCTTTTTTTAACTCTAATTGAACCTCTTTAACGGTTGCAAGTTGGAAGGAAATATTATAGGTTCGAACCGCATAAAAGATGCCAAAAATCCCAGATAATAAGTTTCCCAATCCAAAAAAGAAAAGTACATACGGGTGATCGGCTTTCTCATTAATAAAAACAAAGATTAAAACTGTAAAAATTAGTTTTGCCGCTAAATTAATATACGTGATGTACTTCATTTTCTCCATACCTTGAAAAAACCAAGTGGGCAAGCTAGTTTGGCCTATCACAAGAGCAAATCCAAGAATTACAGTTAGTTGCTCTTCCTTTAAGTCTGGAACTACAAAAAGTAAGAATGTAATTGAAATAGCAGAAAAAAGAATCAGCACTATTTTTGTAGAAACTACGATGCTAAAAATCTTTGAAACTTTCGATAAATCTGATTTGTTTGTTGCTATCTCTTGAGTAGCAGTTATTGCGAAGCCATAATCAGTTAGACTGAAAAAATAGATCATTACAACCTGTACAAAACTCACGACACCATACGAGTCTATACCAATTGTACTTACCAGATATGGCATGATTATTAACGGGATTAAGAAGTTAGTCCCTTGCAGTATACCTAAAGCCAAAAAATTTTTAAATACGGAAGCTCGTCCATCAACAAAGGACTTGAACCTGTTTATCATAATTTTAGCAATTGTTGTGACAAACTTAAGCACAATTGAATGGCAGAATTAGTATTATCTTTCCATTTCAGTGTTTTTAGCACGGTATTTGAATTTAACTGCACATGAAAGTATTTTTTCTTAATGTTCTAGGGCTCTTGACGCTTGTTGGCTTTTCTCAGGTTCAACTCAGTCAAACCAATTTTGATTTAGGCGAAATTTCGCTGTTAAACTCTGACATAGTGGACTTTGAAGTGCAAAATATCACTACAAAGAATGTTTTCTTACTTCGAATTGAAAGCGAGCAAAGTGTAGCTTCTCAATACACCTCTAAAACTTTTGAGGCGGGAGCTACAGAAGGGATTAGAATAAAATTAAACCCCGACAAGAAAGGAAAGGTTGAGCGAAAAGTAAAGCTGTATTTCAGTAACAATCCATTGCCCATTGAAATTACAGTCCAAGCAAGTGTAAAAAACTTACCAAAGAATAATAGAACTGCTTGTCCTCAGTTTGGAAGCGCCATAAAACCACCTACCGGGAAAACTCAGCCAGTTGCTAAAATTCAGAAGTTTGGACTGTTGCTTTACGACGATGAAAGTAGCAATCAGCTTGCTCTTTTAGCTGAAACACCGCAAACACAAACGGTAGAACCTAAGTCAAATGTTGTTGAGACACCAACAAATTCGGGCACTGCAGCTACATCAGAAATTCAAGTACCATCTCGTACAATAAGAAATAGGGAGAGAAAACCCCCGGAAGATCGAAGAAACTCACCTTCTTTGGGTCAAATTCTGTTTGGAAAAACAGAAGACAAAAAAAGCCCTGTCGATAATGTAGAAGAGGCTGAAGGAACCGTTGAGACAGAAGAACAAGTTGCCGAAGAAACTTCGGCTATTATTAAAGAGCAAGAACCCAAAACGAAAACAATACAAGAACCAACTGCTGAAAGCAATTTGCTCGACGAATCTTACAAACCAAATAACGTGGTTTTTTTAATTGACGCTTCTACCTCTATGCGTGAAGAGCAAAAAATGGATATTCTGAAAAAAGCCATGATTGAACTTTTGGAACCTCTGAGAGAAATTGACTACATCACAATTGTAACATACTCTGGCGAAGCAAAGGTTGTTCTCCCCACCTCTAAAGGAAATTTAAAAGCAGAAATCGCGGAGCAAATAGAAAATTTAAAAGCAGATGGAAGTACAAATGCGGTGAAAGGAATAAAAAAGGCGATCCAAGTGGGTAAGAATAACTTCTTAGAGAATGGGAATAATCAAATATTTTTAGCTTCAGACGGAGCCTTTAACATTGGTGAAAACAACATGAGTTTGCGCAAAAAGATTAAGAAAACAGCAAATGAAGGATTAACTATTACTGTTTTAGGAATTAAAAATGACAATTGGACCAACAAGTCGTTAAAAGAAATTGCGAATTTGGGCGATGGAGATTTGATAAAAATCAAGACTATGCGAGACGCCAATAAAGTAGTGCAGAGTATGAAGAAAAAAGCTTTGCGTTAGTGCAAAGTCTCCAGTGATGTCGCATTTTCAGCAGAGCCAACCTTAGCTTCTAGGTTTTTATAATCAATTGCTTTTGCTTCAGAATAGTGTTGAATGTAAATGCTCAATAACGACATTGCTAACACTACGCTGAAGGAAATAACCGTTCGTTTTATTGAGTGTTGCTGATTCATCATAAGTTTCATTCACTTTTAAAAAGACAAATATCCGCTTTTGTCTTACTGTTAGAGTTAAATGTACGTTACTTTTGCACAAAAGTTTCTTGAAAATGAATGCGACCTCAACAGAAAAGAAAATAGCACTACTCGGCTCGACTGGTTCTATTGGAACACAAGCTCTTGATGTAATCAGACAAAATCCCGACAAATTTAAAGTTGAGGTGCTCACTGCTTACTCCAACGATGAATTACTGCTGAAACAAGCACTCGAATTCAGACCAAATGTGGTGGTCATCGCAGATGAATCTAAATATGAAGCCCTTTCTGAACGGTTGTGGAAAGAAGGAATTAAAACCTATTGCGGCGAAAAATCATTAGAGGATGTGGTACAAATGGACGAAGTTGACTTGGTCTTAACTGCTTTGGTAGGTTATTCAGGTTTAAAACCAACCATTGCTGCTATAAAAGCAAAAAAGCCTATAGCATTAGCCAACAAAGAAACATTGGTCGTAGCGGGCGACCTCATAACTACTTTAGCGAATCAATACCACGTTCCTTTACTCCCAGTTGACTCTGAACATTCAGCAATTTTTCAATGCCTAGCAGGAGAGTTCCATAACAAAATCGAAAAAATATATTTAACCGCATCTGGAGGTCCTTTTAGAGGTTGGACCGCAGAAAAGTTGGCTAGCGTTACAAAAGCTAAAGCTTTAAAACACCCAAATTGGGAAATGGGAGCAAAAATCACCATTGACTCGGCCACATTAATGAACAAAGGATTAGAGGTAATTGAAGCAAAATGGCTCTTTCAATTGGAAAGCAACCAAATTGATACAGTTGTTCACCCGCAGTCGATTATTCACTCTGTTGTTCAATTTGAAGATGGAAGTATGAAAGCTCAAATGGGTTTACCAGATATGAAACTACCCATCCAATATGCACTAGCCTACCCACAAAGAATTGGTTCAGATTTTCCTCGTTTTAATTTTATGGATTACCCAGAGCTCACTTTTGAAAAAGCAGACCAAAAAACATTTAAAAATTTAGGGCTAGCTTACGAAGCGTTAGAGCTAGGTGGAACAGCTGCTTGCGCGTTAAATGCTGCTAATGAAATAACAAACGCAGCATTTTTACAAGATAAAATTGGCTTCCTAGACATCGCAAATATTAACGAACAGGTAATGCACGAATCATCTTTTGTTAAAAACCCAAGTATTGAAGACTATGTAAATTGCAATTCTGAAGCTCGTAGGTTGGCAACTGAATTACTGTAAATTTAAACTTCACTCGTCAGTTGTTGTTAAATATTCCAAACGATGAGTTGTAGCAACTCTCTGACGTTTTCAAGCCTTTTATATTAACTATCTTTGCCCCTTAATTTTTTTGAATGGAAATTCTAATTCAAGCAAGTCAATTGCTTCTAAGTTTATCAATTTTAGTCATACTGCACGAAGCAGGGCACTTTATACCTGCCAAACTTTTTAAAACACGGGTTGAAAAATTTTACTTGTTTTTTGACCCATGGTTTTCGCTTTTTAAATTTAAAAAAGGTGAAACTGAATATGGAATTGGTTGGTTGCCATTGGGTGGTTATGTTAAAATTGCCGGAATGATTGACGAATCTATGGACAAAGAGCAAATGAAAAAGCCAGCCGAACCTTGGGAGTTTCGCTCAAAACCTGCTTGGCAACGTTTAATCATTATGCTTGGTGGAGTGACCGTTAACGTTATCCTTGGAATTCTGATTTACATTATGGTCATGTTTGTTTGGGGGAGAGAGTACATGGCTCCTGAAAACATGACGTACGGAGTTTATGCGGATTCAACTGCTCAAAGTTTTGGTTTTCAAAGTGGAGACAAAGTGATTGCAGTAGGTGGCAAAGAGGTAAAGAAGTTTAGCGAAGTTCAAATCAACATTTTACTAGAGGATGATAAAACGGTAACAGTCGATAGAAAAGGTCAACGGCTTGACTTAGAGATGCCGATGGAAACTGTTTCTAAAATGCTTGAAAGTCAGAGACCGTTTTTGCAAATTGCGGTGCAGCCAATGCTCGGAAGCGTAGCCAAGGGATCGAATGCAGAGAAAGCTGGTTTGATAGAAGGAGACTTGATTACAGAAGTTGAAGGGGTTCCGGTTTTATACTGGAGAGATCTAATAACTCAAATTAAAAAGAATGAGAGCCGAGAAGTGAATATCGCAATTCTAAGAAACGGGCAAACAGAAGAATTAAAAGTACAGGTATCGGAACAAGGTACTATAGGTGTTGGCGTATTAGATATGGACAAACAACTGTCATTTAGTACCGAAACTTATACCCTTTCGCAATCTATTCCGGAAGGCTTTAGAGAAGCATACAATAAGTTTGATTCCTATTTAAAACAAATGAAATTGATGTTTACTCCGGAAACAGGGGCTTATAAGTCAATGGGTGGTTTTATTACGATTGGGAAAGCATTTTCAACCACTTGGGATTGGGAGCGATTTTGGAATTTTACTGCTTTTTTATCCATCATTTTGGCTATTATGAACATCTTACCTATTCCTGCATTGGATGGCGGCCATGTTATGTTTTTACTGTATGAAATAATTGTAGGAAAACCGGCTCCAGAAAAATTTATGGAATATGCGCAAATTGCAGGAATAGTTATTCTGCTATCATTGATGCTTTTTGCTAATGGCAATGACATTTTAAAACTGTTCAACTAATTGTTAACAACAATCTGTTTTAAAACTGAATTAGGGTAACCACAACAACCACAATCTCAACGTTATTTTTGAAGAAAAGAAATTATGAGAAGTACACTTCTTTTCCTTGCACTGTTAACTTGTGGAATTATTCAAGCCCAGCATTCTACCCTGCGGTTTACAGACCAAGCTATCAACTTGAATCAAAAATCTATTCTAATTGTGCCATTTGAGAGTAAAATGTACCTCAGTGACATCAATAAGTCCATAGCAGAAAACAATAATCTTACTTCTAATCAAATCATCAATAGGTTTACAACAGCAATTGATCAAAGTATTTATTATGCTTTTCAAGAAAAGTGCACAGTAAACTCCTTTTACGGCATTGAAGATACTGCTGTTACAGCAGATTTAAATTATGTATACGATAATTTGAAACTGGAATATGAACTGGTTTCAGTGACCGAGGATAAAACGAAAGCCGAAAAGCTGAAAGCTAAACTTAAAAAGAAAGAGGATAACAGCTATAATAGAGGTCAAATAAATAATGGCGAAGTCATTACTAAAGCAGATTTTCGGGAGAGGTACATGAAAACCGTTGTAACAGATCAAAAAATGCTGGACAGCATGCATTTTAAGTTTGACAATGACTATTTTCTTTTTGTTAATCAACTGGATATAAAAAACGATTATTCCGACATGATTGCTGTTCAACAAGGGAATTTTAAACGCATTGTGCAACTGCATTATACCCTTTACGCCAAGGATGGAGCTATTCTGACCACAGGCATTTCCAAAACAGCTTTTTCAAACCATCAAAACGACATCAATAAGATTATTAGCGAGAATTTTCCGATTTTAGCCTATCAAATTTTTGAAGATTTATTCCCACCTGAAGAAGAAGGCACGAGCCCTAAAGTAAACTTGAAAAAATCATGGAAGTAATAAACCCTTACATTGCAATCATTGGGATTAGTCTTATAATAATTCTCTCCTACTTTTTTAATATCATCTCACAGAAAACAAATGTACCTTCTGTTTTAATGCTGATTGTTTTAGGTATTCTGATGAAACAAGGCATGAACTTTATTGGGATTTCCGCAGGAAAACAACTTTTTAGCTTATTAGAGTTACTAGGTATTGTAGGGCTAATAATGATCGTGCTAGAAGCCGCATTAGACCTCCATTTAACCAAGGAGAAATGGCCAATTATTTGGAAATCATTTAGCGTTGCCCTAATTTCTTTAATACTTTCAACGGCGGCCATTGCCTACATTATCAACTATTTTATCATTGAAGACTTCTTTACTTGCATTATTTATGCAGTCCCACTTTCAATTATGAGCAGTGCTATTATCATTCCTTCTGTTGGCGGTTTGGGAGAAGAAAAAAAAGAGTTTATGGTGTACGAGGGCACCTTCTCGGACATACTGGGAATAATGGTTTTTTACTTCCTTATTGGCAATGCAGGTGCAGATAATGCCAAAGTGGTTGTGTGGGATGTTGTCAGTAACATTTCAGTAACAATAATTCTGAGTATAATCATCAGTTATGGTTTGGTTCTTATTTTCCAAAAGATGAACTCTCAAGTAAAGCTGTTCTTATTAATTGCAGTGCTACTCATATTATATTCAGTAGGTAAGTTATTTCACCTTTCTTCCTTACTAATTATTTTAATTTTCGGATTAGTTCTAAACAATAATAGATTGTTTTTCAAAGGGTTTTTGAAAAAATGGTTGCAGCCAAAAAAAGTAAAAAATATTCTTCACGATTTCCATTTGGTTACCATGGAAACGGCCTTTGTTGTTCGAACATTTTTCTTTGTACTCTTTGGTATTACTATTACACTGGCCTCATTACTTAACTTGGAGGTGGCTTTAATTAGTCTAGCAATTTTAACATCTTTATATGTTGTCCGAATAGTTGTTGTTAAATTGTTTATTCAAAAAGACATTAACCCCCAAATTTGGCTCGCTCCAAGAGGTTTAATTACCATTTTATTGTTCTTTGCAATTCCTGCTGAATATCAAACTGAAGCGTTTGATTCAGGAATACTACTGTACACCATTATTATCTCATGCGTTATAATGGCAGTCTCACTAGTTGCAACGGGTAAAAAGGTAATTCCTGTCGAAGACATGACCTTTATTTACGGTCCTGCACCAGAAAGCACGGATAATGATGAAACTATTGAGGTTGATGTGCCTAAAGAACTGGATTAGTTGTTGGAAAGCTTCTCGGTAGCGCGCTTTACTACAACATCGTCTTCATTGACAACTTGGTAAAATACTTTTTCTCTGAACAAGTTTCTCGCAATAGATGCTTTCAATCGTTGCCGTATTATTGTTTCAGATGTAGATGCTCCTTTTTCATCGTACTCAACCCCTTTTTCCTCTGCAAAATTGTAAAACTCTTGCAACAAGTCTGATGATACTTCAAACTTCTTGGCAAAGTTATCAGCCTCATAAACTTTAATTAACGATTTTCTGTTCTTATCCACATATTGAAATCCAAACTGAAAAAAGATTCCTTGGTAATTCAAACTGCCTAAATAATACGAGCTACCAACAGTATCAATTGGAACAAATATATCTGGCATAATTCCGCCTCCTCCATAAACTACTCTTCCTCCTTTAGTCTTGTATTTCAAGGAGTCTGGAAAATCAATGCTATCAGAGTTAAGTAATTCGCCATTATTGTAACGCTCATACGCCTCATTATTATATTCCTCTATTCCCTCTTCGTACGACTTTTGGATACTCCTTCCTGTGGGCGTGTAATATCTTGCTACTGTTAAGCGAACCCCGGAACCATCCGGCCAATTCATCCCCTCTTGCACTAATCCTTTTCCAAAAGAACGACGCCCTATAATAGTTCCTAGGTCATTGTCTTGCAATGCTCCAGCTACTATTTCACTAGCAGAAGCAGACCCTTCATTTATTAAAACGGCAACTTTCACATCTTCTAATTCTCCTTTAGAGGTGGCGAAAAACTTCCGTTTAGAACGTGCTTTACCTTCAGTGTAAACTATTAAATCACCTTTAGGTAAAAACTCATCGCAAATTTCAATTGCAGAATTCATGTAGCCTCCTGTGTTGTTTCGTAAATCGAGAATCAAATTGGTCATTCCTTGCTTCTTCAACGAACGCATAGCCTTCATGAATTCAGCATGTGTATCTTTTGCAAACCGAAGTACCTTAACATATCCGGTTGATTCATTAATCATGTACTCTGCCTCAACACTATAGACAGGAATCTTATCTCTTCTAATCGCAAAGTCAATTGCATTCTTTGTCCCTTTTCGTTTAATGGCAACATTAACCGTTGTGCCTTTCGGACCTTTTAATAATTTAACCACCTTGTTATTGTTGATGGTTTTTCCTGTTACATTTTCCCCATCAACGGCAATAATTCTATCTCCTGCCATTATTCCAAGCTCCTCCGACGGACCTCCGGCTAATGCCTGAACAACCGTTATTGTATCTTCTTGAATGCGAAATTCAATTCCAATGCCATCAAACTCACCTTCTAGTGGATCGTTCATTGCCGCATAATCTTGCTTTGGAATGTAGTAGGAATGAGGATCCAAATTTTGAAGAATTTCACTGATTGTCTCTTCCACTATTTCTTGTGAACGAACAGTGTCTACATAATCGCTATTGATATAGCTTATAATTTGTTGCAACTTGTCGTTTTGAGTAAACTCTTTTTTCGAAAACAAAGCAGCTTGACTTTGCCCACCCATGTTTTTGCCTAGATAAACACCTATTGCCATTGCACCGGCAACAAAAATTGGCATTAGTACTAATAATCGATTTGACTTCATTTACTCTTCAATGTTAGGTATGTGTTCAATCTCAACTCCCGCTTTCTCTAGAAACTTTATTCCTGAGTCATCTTTGTAGGAGTTTAAATATACCACCCTCTTAATTCCTGACTGCAATACCAACTTACTGCATTCCCGACAAGGTGATAGTGTAATATAAAGCGTTGCTCCATTAGAATTGTTCGTGGATTTAGCAACTTTCATAATCGCATTTGCTTCAGCATGTAAAACGTACCATTGTGTCTTTTCATTTTCGTCTTCGCAGCAATTATCGAAACCTGTTGGGGTTCCATTGTATCCGTCTGAAATAATCATGCTGTCTTTCACAATTAATGCTCCAACTTGCTTGCGTTCACAATGCGACAATGCACCCCACTCGGCCGCCATTCGCAAATAAGCTCGATCGTAACGTAATTGCTTTTCTTTTGTTTTGTAATCTATATTCATGAATACGTTTTTGTAGCGTTGAGGACTGGGTGCACCCAGATTTAATTGTTGAACGAATTTTTAATATATCCTTCTACAGCGCTTGCGAAGAACTTGTGTTCCAATTTCTGTATTTTTTTTGCCAAGTCCTCTGCCGTTTCTCCATTGGTAACTGAGCATTTTGCTTGGAAAATAATTTCTCCCTTGTCAAATTCATTGTTTACCAGGTGAATCGTAATCCCGCTTTCTTTTTCTCCAGCATTAATTACAGCATTATGCACATTGCTGCCGTACATCCCTTTTCCTCCAAATTTTGGCAGCAAAGAAGGATGCAAATTAAAAATTTTATTATTGTATGCATTCACAATATCCTTTTCTATCTTCCTTAGAAAGCCCGCTAAAACTATCCACTCAATTCCTCGCTGCTTTAAAAGCCCAATTATTTTAGTGTTGTTAGAGAAATCTTCGTTGGAAAAATAAAAAATAGGAACGCTATTCTTTGCTGCTACTTCATAGATTCCAGCAACTTTCCTATTAGTTAACAAACAATCAACCTGCACATCAGATTGCAAGTCATTTGTATATTGGATGAATCTGTCGGCATTACTTCCCGCACCTGATGCAAAAATGGCTATTTTGGACATGTAAAAAGATCAAAGTTCAAATTTAGTTTAAATCGCTCTGTGAGTAAAACAAATCAACCAAAAGAAGGCTTTAAATTTTTTGAGCCAAATAACTTCAGCGAAGACCAAGTCATTGATAGAAGCGCTCAGTTTTTTCATGAATTGAATGGCAGGCGCTCGATCAGGGAGTTTTCAGACAAAAAAATTCCTGAAGGAGTGATAGAAAACATAGTAAAAACAGCATCAACTGCGCCCTCTGGAGCACACAAACAACCTTGGTTTTTTGCAGTAGTTACCTCAGCAGAAATGAAAAAAAGGATTCGAGAGGCTGCTGAAAAAGAAGAATATAAGAACTATCATGGCAGAATGAGTGAAGAGTGGCTCAAAGACCTAGAAAAGTTTGACACCAACTGGAAAAAACCATTTTTAGAAATCGCCCCAGCTTTAATTATTATTTTCAAGCAAACGTATGAGGAGACGTTTGAAGGAAAAGCCAAAAATTACTACGTGAACGAATCGGTAGGAATTGCCGCAGGAATGCTCATTTCTGCCATTCACCATGCAGGTTTAGTTACCTTAACTCACACGCCAAGCCCTCTAAATTTTTTAGCAGAACTGCTTGGTAGGCCTCAAAATGAAAAACCTTATCTTTTGCTCCCGATTGGATTCCCTTCAAAAGAGGCTCAAGTTCCACTACTTGAAAGAAAGGCCCTTGCTGAAGTGATGAAAGAATATTAATGGCAAGTATTAAATAAAAAGAGATAAAACCTCGTTTACAAACCAGACCATAATTATGGTGTTTAGGCAATAATAAATTATTAACCTTGCAGTGAAAATAAATTTTGATATTCATTCAAGAAGGATTTTCTTTGCAACTTAAATTAAAATTAAAAAACATGGCAGATACAGCATCAAGAGTAAAAGCAATTATCGTTGATAAGTTAGGCGTAGAAGAAAGTGAAGTAACAGCAGAAGCTAGTTTCACAAATGATTTAGGTGCCGATTCATTAGACACTGTTGAGTTAATAATGGAGTTCGAAAAGGAATTCAACATCGCTATTCCAGACGACCAAGCAGAAAAAATTGCAACCGTAGGTGACGCAACTACTTACATTGAAGCAAATAGTAAATAATTAATTCTCTAAACAATGGAGTTGAAGAGAGTTGTTGTAACCGGAATAGGCGCAATTACGCCTATTGGAAACACCGTTGAAGAGTATTGGAACGCATTGATCGATGGGAGGAGCGGAGCTGCTCCCATCACTCAATTCGATGCTTCCTTATTCAAGACTCAATTCGCTTGTGAAGTAAAAAATTACGACCCAAACGATTTTTTTGACAGAAAGGAGTCGAGAAAGCTTGACCTTTTTGCACAGTATGCCATGGTAGCTACAGATGAAGCTATTGCTGATTCAGGTTTGAACATGGATTCCGTAGATAAAGATCGATTTGGTGTGATTTGGGGCGCAGGCATTGGTGGCTTAAAAACATTCCAAGACGAGGCAATTGCCTTTGGCACCGGAGACGGAACTCCACGATTCAACCCATTCTTCATTCCTAAAATGATTGCAGATATTGCTCCTGGCCATATCTCGATCAAACACGGTCTGAGAGGACCAAACTTCACGACTGTTTCGGCATGTGCTTCGAGCACCAATGCTATTATTGATGCAGTTACCTACATTCGCTTAGGTAAAATGAATCTTTGCGTAGCAGGTGGTTCAGAGGCTGCAGTTACCGAAGCAGGTATTGGAGGGTTTAACGCACTCCAAGCTCTTTCTAAGAGAAATGACGACCCAACAACAGCATCCAGACCATTTGATAAAGACCGAGACGGTTTTGTTTTAGGCGACGGCGGAGGTTCGCTTATTCTAGAAGAGTATGAGCATGCAAAAGCTCGTGGTGCAAAAATATATGCAGAGGTTGTTGGTAGTGGTCTTTCTGCTGATGCCTACCACATGACAGCCCCACACCCAGATGGTTTAGGAGCTATGAATGTGATGAAATATGCCTTAGAAGATGCTGGCATGAAACCGGAAGACATTGATTATATCAACGTTCATGGAACCTCAACTCCCTTAGGAGATGTAGCTGAGTCAAAAGCAATTCTTGGCGTATTTGGAGAACATTCGTATGATTTAAACATAAGCTCAACAAAGTCTATGACCGGACACCTTTTAGGTGCAGCAGGGATTATTGAAGCTATCGCATGTATTTTATCTGTGAAAAACGACATCGTTCCTCCAACCATTAATCACTTTACCGATGATGAAGCTTTTGACCCAAAGCTCAACTTTACCTTCAACAAAGCTCAAAAACGAGAAGTTCGAGCTGCATTAAGTAACACGTTCGGCTTTGGAGGACACAATGCTTCTGCAATTTTTAAAAAATATAAGCATTGAGCCTTTTTAGAGGGATAAAATACTTTCTTCTTTCTGACAACAGCAAACAAAAAACTTTACGGCAAGTATTAGGTTTCTATCCGAAAAACTTCACCTTATACGATCAAGCGTTTACACACAAATCTGTAGTAAATGACAACGTTGAGAGCGACAAGGTAAGTAACGAGCGCCTAGAGTTTTTAGGAGATGCAATCCTTGGTTCTATTATAGCAGAGTATTTTTTTCAGAAGTTCCCATTTGAAGATGAAGGTTTCTTAACTAAAATCCGTTCTAAATTGGTGAGCAGAAACTTCTTAAATCAACTTTCTGTTGATATTGGTTTAGATACCTTTCTAGAAACTTCTGTCAACCTCAACCGATCAAAATCTATTTATGGAGATGCCTTTGAAGCTCTGATTGGTGCAATTTACTTAGACAAAGGCTATGATTTATGCAGAAAGTTTGTAGTGCAAAAAATCATAAAAGACTATGTGGACATTGACGAGTTGCTAGCCACAGAAACAAACTTTAAAAGTAAACTCATTGAGCACACGCAAAGTAAAAAAATAAGCTATAAGTTTCAGACAGTTGCTGTTGAAACGGAAAGTATGAAGTTTTTCAAATGTGAGCTTTACGTTGGGCACGCAGAACCTATTATTGGAGAAGGCAACTCAAAAAAAAGAGCCGAACAGGAAGCTGCTCGACTCTTTTTTGAAAAGTTTTAAATGCCTGCAATATTACTTTAACTCTGCTAATATCCCTTTCAACCCTTCAATTACATCCACCTCAACAGAATCTATTTGTTTCAATTCAGCAAGATCGTAAGTTATCCAATCACCAAAGTGGATTAAGTATAAGGCTTGTTGAATTCTTCCTTCGCCTTTGGCATAAATCTCATTCACATTATCTGTGTATTTTCCTGCAACTTCTTTTGTTTTTTCAATTCGAGCAGTATTTCTATAGTACTCGTCTTTTGTTCTGAAAAACACTACTGATAGGTCTTCATTTGGAGTTCTCCAACCCACCAATTCGTTGTGATTCATTTCCGGAATAACGTGGTGAGAAGAAAGCATCTTCGAATTTTCAGCAATTTGCTGTCTAAAACGAACTGCAACGCCTTCCATTGGTGCTTCAGTATAAATAATAGGAAATGTTTTGTGTAGTTTTTTCGCTATTTTCATCGCTTCGGTTTGCACAAAGTCCTCTTCTGCATCCATCAATTTTATCGCACTTTCTACTTCTCCAATAAAATTATCGTTTATTAAACCATATTGATTTAACACAAAAAATAATTGAGGAAAAGATAATCCAAAAGCTGCTCTTGGAGGAAGCCCACCTCTAATTTGGATCATGTTGTGGTCGTTCTTTTCTGCTAGTGCTCCAAATTTACCGCCTCCAGTAATGATTGCAATTTCTGCTCCTTTATCGTATGCTTGTTGGTACATTTCTAATGTTTCTTCTGTATTTCCAGAGTACGAGCAGCAAATAACTAAGGTATCTTGATTTACAAAAGATGGTATCTTATAATCCTTATTGATGGTGATTGGTAATGCACATTTATCGCTTACTAATTGACTTATAATTGTCCCACCTATTCCTGACCCCCCTAGCCCACAAACTAATACGTTCATCAAGGAGTTGTCCGTATTTGAAAATTTAGCTTTCTTGCCAACCTCCATTGCCTCACTTAGATGAGAGGTAAATCCTGCAATTAATTCATCCATCATAACTATTCCATTTTTAAGAAACGCAAAGTAACCAAAAAATCCTCCACATTGGGCAAACTAAGGCATTAAGGTGGCCTTTTTTAGGCTACTAAATATTACCTTTGCCGTCAAATTTTTTGACCATGAGCATTGGACTAACAGAACAAGAAAAAGTAAGAAGAGTTACGCTACAGCGACTGATTGATTTGGGTATAAATCCCTACCCTGCAGACCTTTTCCCGGTCAACGCGAACTCGAAAGAAATAAAAGAAGGTTACAACGAAGCAGAAAATAATTTCCAAGATGTTATTGTTGCAGGTCGTTTTATGAGTAAACGAATCATGGGCAAGGCTTCTTTTGCAGAAATTCAAGATGCACATGGTAAAATTCAAATCTACATTAGTAGAGATGACATTTGCGATGGGGAGGACAAAACCATGTACAACGATGTTTTCAAAAAATATTTAGACATTGGAGATATTGTTGGTGTTAAAGGAAGGGTATTCAAAACACAAGTTGGAGAAATTTCCATTCATGCAACAGAATTAATTCTATTAACCAAGTCTTTGCGCCCGCTGCCAATTGTTAAAACGGATAGTGATGGTAAAACACATGATGCATTTACCGACCCTGAACAGCGTTATCGTCAGCGATATACCGACTTGATAGTAAACCCTCATGTTAAGGATGCCTTCGTCAAAAGAACAAAACTGACTAACTCTATGAGGCAGTTTTTGAATGACAAAGGTTACTTAGAAGTTGAAACCCCAATCTTGCAACCGATATATGGCGGTGCTGCTGCTCGTCCTTTTAAAACTCATCATAATACCCTAGACATGACGTTGTACTTGAGGATAGCAAACGAGCTATATCTCAAGAAGCTAATCGTTGGCGGATTCGATGGAGTGTATGAGTTTGCAAAGGATTTTAGAAATGAAGGAATGAGCCGCTTTCACAACCCTGAGTTCACCCAAATGGAACTTTACGTAGCCTACAAAGACTATTATTGGATGATGGACTTGGTAGAGGAAATGGTAGAAAAAATTGCATTAGACATTCATGGAAAGACAGAAGTTCAGGTAGGAAAAAATACCATTAACTTTCAAAGGCCGTGGAAACGTTATACGATGTACGAAGCTATTGAACATTTCACTGGAGTCGATATATCTGAAATGAATGAAGCGGAGTTGAGAGAAACTGCAGAAAAATTAGAAGTGCCTATCGATGAGACAATGGGACGCGGAAAACTGATTGATGAAATCTTTGGTGAAAAGTGTGAGCCTCTTTTAATTCAGCCAACATTTATTACTGATTACCCAATAGAGATGTCCCCTTTGGCTAAAAAACACCGTTCGAAAGAAGGATTAGTTGAGCGATTTGAAGCAGTATGCAATGGAAAGGAGATTTGCAATGCCTTCTCTGAATTAAACGATCCAATAGATCAAAGAGCCAGATTTGAAGAGCAGTTAGAACTCGGTAAAAGAGGGGATGATGAAGCTATGATTTTAGATGAGGACTTTTTACGTGCCATTGAAATTGGCATGCCTCCAACCTGCGGTTTGGGGATAGGTATTGATCGATTAGCTATGATTATGACCAACTCAAACTCTATTCAAGATGTTTTATTTTTTCCACAAATGAGACCTGAAAAGAAAGCATTGGAACTAAGTGACTCTGAAAAAACAATTTTTGATATTTTAAAAAAAGAAGGTAACTTAGAAATTGTTGCACTAAAAGAAAAATCAGGGTTAAGCGGTAAACAGTGGGATAAAGGAATGAAAGGGCTTGGAAAGTTGGGACTAACGAAAGTGGAAGTGGAAGGAGATTTGAAAATGGTAGTTTTGAAGTAGAGGGGGTTAGAAGTTAAAAAAGAAATGAAACATAGGTATAAAAACTTAAAAATTTAGAATTTAGAATTTAGAATTTAGGCATAAAAATCACCAATGAAGTTTTTGAGATACTTAGCTCTTTTCCTAGTGAAGAGAAGTTTGGGCTAACTTCACAAATTAGCAGGTGTTCTGTTTCGATTCCTAGGGATATCGCCGAAGGGTCTTCCAGAACAGACAAGTCGTTCTCTCACTTTATTGACATAGCTTTGGGTTCTTCTTTTGAACTGGAAACACAGTTAATAATAGCTAAAAATAGAGATTACTTAACAGAAGAAAAATTTAAATCAATTATAGAAACGATCAATGAATTTCAACGAATGACAATTGGCTTCAAAAGCAAGCTCTAATGTCTAAATTCTAAGATCTAAAGTCTTTTAAAAATGAAAAAAGAAATCAAATCAGTTAATTACGGACTAGAAAAGATATTTGAAGGGGCACAAGACTTTTTACCACTTCTAGGTACTGACTACGTAGAGTTTTATGTGGGTAATGCGAAACAAGCTGCACACTTCTACAAAACAGCCTTTGGCTTTCAATCATATGCCTATAGAGGACTCGAAACTGGAAGTAAAGATTCAGTATCATATGTTCTAAAACAAGACAAAATAAGATTGGTCTTAACAACCCCGCTTAGTTCAAAGAATCCAATCAATGAGCACATTGTAAAGCACGGTGACGGTGTTAAAATAGTTGCTCTGTGGGTTGATGATGCTCGAAAATCTTACGAAGAAACTACAAAAAGGGGAGCAAAATCATACCAAGAACCTAAAGTTCAAAAAGATGAACATGGAGAAGTGGTAACAGCCGGTATTTATACGTATGGTGAAACCGTTCACATGTTTGTTGAACGAAAAAACTATAAGGGCACTTTTATGCCAGGTTTTGAAAAGTGGGAGTCGGATTATAACCCTAGTCCAACCGGATTAAAGTATATCGACCACATGGTAGGCAATGTTGGTTGGAACGAGATGAATACTTGGGTAAAATATTACGAAGATGTAATGGGCTTTGTGAATTTCCTTTCTTTTGACGACAAACAAATTCACACGGAGTACTCCGCTTTGATGAGTAAGGTTATGAGTAATGGAAACGGTAGAATTAAATTTCCTATCAACGAGCCAGCGGAAGGGAAAAAGAAATCTCAAATTGAAGAATATTTAGACTTCTACGAAGGACCAGGAGTTCAGCACATCGCCATTGCAACGGACGATATTCTATCGACTGTTGCTGATTTGCGGTCAAGAGGGATTGAGTTTTTATCAACTCCGCCGGATGCATATTATAGCGCAGTGCCAGGAAGGTTAGAAGAGTTTAGCCATGAGTTAAAAGAGGATATTGAAAAGTTAAAGGCATTAGGGATTATGATTGATGCTGATGAAGAAGGGTATTTGCTCCAAATATTTACAAAACCGGTAGAAGATCGTCCGACACTTTTTTTTGAAATAATTCAAAGAATGGGGGCAAGAGGTTTTGGGGCAGGAAACTTTAAAGCTTTATTTGAATCTATTGAAAGGGAGCAAGCAAAACGAGGCACATTGTAGCCAAACTTTAACTCAGAAAAACAGAAAAGGGAAGTCAAGTTGACTTCCCTTTATTGTTACTAGCAATTTTGATTTGCTTTAAATTGTTTTGTTTATCGCCAAAATCTAATGCTTAACTTTTAAGCATAGGTTATTTATCTTGACATAGCTCCACCAAAACCCCTCCGGTTGACTTTGGGTGCAGAAACGCAATCTTTTTATTGTCTGCGCCGCTCTTAGGAGTTTCATGAATCAACTGGAACCCTTCCGCTTGCAACCGTTGTATTTCAACATCAATATCACTCACATCGTAAGCCACATGATGGATTCCCTCTCCTCGTTTTTCAATAAATTTTGCAATAGGACTTTCAGGATTGGTTGCTTCAAGGAGCTCTATCTTGCTCTCTCCTATCTGAAAAAAAAGGGTCGAAACTCCTTCGCTTTCTACAACTTCTGTTTTGTAAGAAGGTTTGCCTAACAACGTTTCATACATCTTTGCTGACGCTTCAATGTCTTTCACTGCAATCCCTAAGTGTTCTATTTTGTTCAGCATAATATTTGGGCATAAAAAAATTCCGATAAATCGAGATTTTCTTATTGGTTATTAAATTTCTATTTAAACTGTACTTGTTTAGTATCGTTGTCAAAACTAATATAATACGTTCCTTTTTCTAGTTTAGCAATGTCGACTGATTGCCCATAACCTCGTTTAACAATTGTACCAAATCTATCGTACACCTCAAACATTGTTGGTCCTCCTTGGAAGTTAACAGATCCTTTAAACTTGTCACCATCAATTGAAATAATCGGAGCGGAAGAGGTATACTTGGCGGTTCTTGTATAACGCGGTTTACCAGTATAATCAACTTGCTTTGCTCTAAACTGATTCATTCCGCTATGAGGTGTTATTTTAAACTGATAGTTGTGAATTCCAGGAACTCCTTCTCCGCTAACTTCTCCAACTTTTACCCAATTATTCCATCTAAATTGCTCTACTATATAGTCTAATTTACCATTTTCATTATCTACAGTCCATTTAAAAACACCATCTTCATCAACAGCGGCTTTCGTATTGTTAAAGGTACTTTTAGGCTTCAAAACTTCAGAATTAAGTACTTCAGGAGCACAGTCATCCTTGTGTTTAATGTTTACAATAACCTTGTCTCCAATCTTTAATCCTTGGTTTGCAAAGTCAATTTCAAAAGCAGACTGGTTCACTTCATCTGGTGATAGTTTACCATTAATTGTTACCTCAAATACACAGAAACCTTCTCCAACTCCACCAAAAGGGTTTTTAACAAAAAAATTCTTTCCCATGTAATTGCCTTCCAATACAATTACACCAGCATTTGCTACACTGCAAAAACCAAGTAATATGGTGAGCGCAAAAAGTTTTATTTGTTTCATTGTTCCAATTTTAACTTGTAATATCCATAATTAATCCGCTGAATTAGTCTGTTAATCTGAACAAACATAGATTCACTCGATTAAAATAGCTTATTAATTTAATGATTTTTAACCGATACTATAAATTATCGTGCCGAATTACTTCTTAGAGGCTACTAGTTTATTCTTTAACTCTTCAATTCTCTTTTCTTTTTCGGGCTGTCTTCTCATCTGAGAGGACTTTGTAAAGTACTTGTGCCCACTTAAAAACCCAATATTCATCTCTACCCATTGCATCGGGTTGTCCTCTAACTTACCAAATTCCACAAGCTCTTGTCTTAATGTTTCAGCAATCGGATAAAAGTCTTGTCGACCAAGGTAATCCAGGTCGGAATCACACATAATTTCCTCCAAGTGATTTTTAGGAGTTTGAGGCATTTTTGTAGCACCTATTAACTCAATTACTTGCTTAATCTGATCTTCTGTATAACCAAAACTAGGAAGCATTTCTTTAGCCAAATTGGCTCCAATTGGCTCGTTACTCTCATAAGAATCAATAAACCCAGCATCATGATAAAGTGCTGCAGTTTTTAATAAATACAATTCCTCTCCTTTAACTCCTTCCCATATTGCCAACCTCTCCACTGCTTCGCAAACATCCTTTGTGTGATGAATACCGTGATAATGTAAACCCTCCGGTAAGTCGCCTGCTAAACGCTTAATGATATACTTTTCAGCATTTTTATAATTTATATTACTATAAAGCTTTAAATTAACATAATGCCAAAATGCATCGTTGGGTTCAACACCTTCCTCATCTTTTGAAAGTTCAGCCTTAATTCCGTGCACAAAGTACATGTCAATTTCCCCTTTGTTCTTTGCTTTAACTTTACCTCTATATTCGGTAATAAAAAATTCAGAAATAGCCTCATAGGTCGTTTCTGAAACATTTACCATCCCTATCTGCCCGCTTGATTCCATACGAGCAGCAATGTTTACCGTATCTCCCCATATGTCATAAGCGAATCTTTTAATCCCTACTACTCCGGCAATTAAAGCCCCTGTATGTAAGCCAATTCGCAAATCCCATCCAACTTCTCCTAGCTCGCTTTTCTTCTCTTTTATTTCTAGCATGGCTCTTTGTATTTCAAGAGCTGCAAGGGTCGTATCTATGGCATTACTTTTATTTCGTATTGGAACACCTCCTGCGGCCATGTACGCATCACCAATTGTTTTAATTTTTTCTACGTTGTACTTATTAACGATCTCATCGAACTTAATGAAGTAACTGTCTAATTCTGCTACTAAATCTTCCGGTTTATATTGCTCTGCTAGTTTTGTAAATCCCTCGAAATCAGTAAACATAACTGTTGAAAATCGGTACTTTCTAGCTTTTGATTTCCCCTTATTTTTAAGTTCGTCAGCCATCTCTCTTGGAAGAATGTTGAGCAATAACTTTTCAGTTTTAGTCTTCTCTTCCTCCAACATTCTTTTCTGCTTTTCAACCTGCTCTTTTTGCTTAATAATTTCAATCGTTCGTTGCTTGACTTGAGACTCTAAAAGATCTTTCTGCTTTTGGATTCTAATAATTCGGCTCCTGTACAAAAAATAAAAGGCAGCAATAACGACAGATAACAAAATGATATCCGCCCAAATCGCCGGAAAAATAATTGCAAGATAAAGCATTGCTATCATTATAATTTAATCAGTTTTAGCACCGTTCTTCGGTTTAATGCATGGTCGGCGTCGTCACATGGCTTTTTATCACAATCTACCACAGGCTTTAACTCACCATAGTGGTTTGCTATAATATTTTTAGGGTCTAATACCATCGAAATTAAATACTTAGTAACATTCGTTGCTCGTTGTTTTGATAGCTTCTCGTTATATTCAATAGAGCCACGCTTGCCTGTGTACGAATGGACCTCAACCCTAAAAGGTTGACCCTTCATAATTTTTACAAAGCTTCGCAGCTTCAATTTAGAGGCTAAATCTAATTCAACTGCATCATAGTCGTAATATACCGTAAAGGTATCTAAATCAATCGTTTTTTCCTCAATTAATATTAATTGATGATCATCAAACTCATCTTCAATTAGAACCACTATTTGATCAGCACCTAACTTTCTATATTTAAATTTTCCATTCGCCTTGGTAATTGTTTTTTCAATGATATTATCATTCTCGTCTAAAGTAACAAGGTTCAAGTCTCCTTCGTTGTTGGCTATTTTAAAATAATAATTTTCATCAGCAGCCAATTTATTAAACTCGAACTTCCCTTCTTCATCAGTTAAAGTTGTCCCCACAATGTCTCCATCCTCGTTGTAAACATAAACCCTCATCCCAACAGTAAGGTCCCCAGGAAGTTTTCTATAAACTTGTCCTGAGTAATTTTCCAATTCACCAGAAAGAATTAATTCTACGTCATCTATGTCTAATGGTTCAAAGTTAGCTACCTGGTAGGTAAGCTTTTTGTAAACAAGGTTCCCTTTATCGTTTATAACTGCTTGTTCGATAACCAAGTCATCTTCATCTAATAAAACCAAGCTCATATCTTTTGATTCCTCAAGTTTAAAGCTATAATTCTCATCTGGGTCTAGCTTCTCGAAATTAAAATAACCACCTTGATCCGTAAGCACCCCTCCCTGGTTGTCAGCAACATATATTTTTGTATTTAAACTCTCCTTCTGCGAAAGGTCATGAACCTATGCACAATAGAGACCTCAACGTGTGTGCACTAACTAATTATGGAAGGTTAAATTTAATATAATTTAACAAACAATATTACGAAAATGCTTGCAAATCCGTCAATTTCTTATAGATACCGTTTTGCTGAATCAAATTTGCATGATTGCCACGCTCAACTATTTGCCCATTTTCTATCACCACAATTTCATCTGCGCTCTGGATTGTGGAGAGTCTGTGAGCAATTACAATAGACGTTCTATTTTGCATTAATTTGAATAGCGCGTCTTGAACTAATTTTTCAGATTCTGTATCTAATGCAGAGGTGGCTTCATCTAAAATCATGATTGGAGGATTCTTTAGCACCGCCCTAGCAATACTTAATCGCTGTTTCTGACCACCCGATAATTTTCCACCTCCATCGCCAATGTTAGTTTGGTAACCTTCAGGTAATTTCTCTATAAACTCATGAGCATTGGCAATTTTTGCAGCTTCTACCACTTTTTCCATGGTTGGGTTCTCAACGCCCAATGCAATGTTATTGAACACAGAATCATTAAACAAAATGGATTGTTGAGAAACAATTCCCATTAAAGCACGTAAATCCTTAATTCTTACGTTTCGTATATCTTCGCCATCAATAGTGATTACGCCTGTTTTGGCATCGTAAAAGCGTGGTAACAAATCTGCCATTGTTGACTTTCCACCTCCAGATGGTCCAACAAGCGCAATCGTCTTCCCTTTCGGAATGCTTAAATTAATGTTCGTCAACACCTCCTTCTCTTCATAGGCAAAACTCAAATTCTCGAATTTTAATTCCCTTTCAAATGTATTTTTAGAATGAGCGTTCTCTCTGTCAAAAATTTTCCTGTCTGCCTGTAAAACAGCGTCGATTCGTTCAGTTGAAGCTGCCCCTTTTTGAATGTTATAATACGCTGTAGAAAGAGATTTAGCTGGGTTAAGCAATTGAGAGAACATAGCGATATATGCTATAAAGTCTGGCCCGTCGAAACTAATGTCTGGGTCTACCACCATTGAGCCTCCAAACCATAACAAGGTAACCATTACCAAAGAGCCTAGGAACTCACTCATTGGTGAAGCCAAGTCTCGCTTTCGAAACATACTAAGCATGGTATTTCTATACAATTCATTCTGACCGGCAAATCTCTGATTCGCTTCTTTCTCTGCATTAAAAGCCTTTATGATTCTTAAGCCCGTTAGCGTCTCTTCTACGTTGGACAACAGCTCACCCATTCTCACTTGCAGCTTAGCTGAAGTTTTTTTCAAGCTCTTGCCAATTCTTCCAATAATTAATCCACTAATAGGCAATAAGATAAAAGAAAAAACAGTCAATTCAGGACTTATACTAACCATAAATACCAACGACAGAATAATGGAAATAGGATCTCTAAAAAGCATTTCCAAAGAGTTCATAATGGACCACTCTACTTCTTGAACATCCCCCGTAATTCTGCTAATGATGTCTCCTTTTCTCTCTTCTGAGTAAAAGGAAAGTGGGAGGATAAGAATTTTTGCATAAATATCTGAACGAATGTCCCTAACTACTCCACTGCGAATGAACGCCAAGAAAAACTTAGATAAATACCGAAACAAGTTCTTGGCAAAAAATAATACCGCTACTGCAATGCACAGGTAATACAGCGCTCCCATCAAACCATTGGCTTCAATGTACGGTGTCATTTGAAAACTAATGTAATCTGAAACATAATCAGAGGTCCAAGAAAATTCAGGAGCAGCAGTAACGGGCTCTGTTTTACCAAAAAGTAATTGTAAAAATGGAATTAAAACAAGCAGCGATAAAAGGTGAAAAATCACCGAGATTATGTTTGACAGTACACTTAAAACTGCAAAAGTCTTGTAAGGCTTTATGTACCTTAAAATCTTAATTAAACTCTTCATGTAAAGAAATTAAATATCCAATAGCTTCCAATTTTTAAAAGGGAAAAAATGTTTCCCTCCGTTTAGGTTTCTTTCTGCCCAAGAAATTAACCTGTACTTTAATTTCTCGTGTTTAAAAGGCGGGCGATTGGGTTTTTTGTTATTTGTGTAGTTCAAAGAAGATGCCCAAGAAAAATCTTTCATTTTATCTGCCATAACAGCAGGGTGAGTTTCTTTAAATTGTAACATATTTTTCAGCGGACCATAGTCAAAATCATCCCCGCGCTCTTTGTACAAACTTTCCGCCTTTTTGTCTCCTTTGTGAATGCTGTCTAGGGCTTTCTTTTTGCTTTGCATGTACTTTGGTGGACGAACCCAACCATAATGATAGATATATGCATCCAGCGGAGCCACTTTTAGTAAATGAGTGCCCTCTTGTTTACGGTAGCTTTTCCCATCAAATTGGGGAATCCTTCGAAACGATTGTGCTGACTCAAATGAATGAATATCAGGTTTATTTCGAATTATTCGTATTTCATTTTGATACCATCCATGATGATTAATGTAATGTTCATAATCGCCAAAAAAATGTTTGTACTTAAACAGTAATCCTTCAACCTCAGCATGGTCCAACAAATCTTCGCATCGTTTTTGAATTATTGGTAGATACTTCTCATGAACCACTTCATCAGCTTGAACATAAAACAACCAATCTCCCGTACAGTGTGATATGGCAATGTCCGTTTGGTGTGCATTTTCAGTTCCATTGGGAAATTTTTCTGTATCCCATTCGGTATGAATAATTTTCAACTTAGGAGAATCAATACTTTCTAAAATTTCCAACGTATTATCGTCCTCATCTCCTTTTCCCAACACAAAGATAAATTCATCACAAATTGGCAAAATGGATAAAATTGACTCTTTTATTGGATAATATAATTTAGAAGTATTTCTTCCGAAACTGAATCCGCTAATTTTCATGAGAGCTAAGAATTTATGCGAAATTAGTCAATTTAGAAGGCACTGCCGAGAGTGACTTTTATAGCGTTTTGAATTATTAACTTTGTATTCATTATGGAAAGCATTAGACAACAAAAAGTTTCTCGACTATTGCAACGAGAAATTGGAGATATTTTTACAAAGAAAGAGCTTAGTCTTTCGGTTAATCTGATGATTTCAGTCACTCAAGTTAGGGTGAGCCCAGACTTAGGTGTTGCAAGGAGTTACCTTAGTCTGTTTCCTTCAAATAATAGAGAGGAGGTAATTGAAGAGATCCGAAAACACACAAAAGAAATTCGATACATACTTGGTAAAAAAGTAGGACAGCAGCTGCGGCATATTCCTGAGTTGTTTTTCTATTTAGACGACTCTTTCGATTATGCCGAGAAAATTGATAAGCTCCTAAAGTAACATTTTGAACTTACCGTTTTACATCGCTAAGCGATATTTGGTGGCAAAAAAATCACAAAATGCTATTAACATTATTTCTTGGATTTCAGTGTTTAGTGTCGCCATTGGGACTTTCGCCTTGGTCGTTGTTCTTTCTGCATTTAATGGCCTAGAGCAGCTAGTAGAGTCGCTTTTTGAATCATTTGACGCTGACGTTAGAGTAGAACTGAAAGAAGGTAAGACATTTGATTCCAAAATTATAGATTACGATAAATTAGAAGAGATTCCCGGTGTGGCAAGTTACACTCGCGTATTAAAAGAGGTGTGCGGAGTTCGATATAAAAAACAGCAGACTATTGTTCAACTAAAAGGAGTTGATGAGAGTTACCTCGCCATGAGCAAAATTGACAGCAACGTTGTTGAAGGCAGAACCATTTTGAAAGAAAATAACATCAACTATGCGATTATAGGTTACGGCATCTCATTACAACTAAACTTGAATGTTAACACAGGCGTTGAAAATTTAACAATGTATGCTCCTAAAAGGGGAAAAATGTCGACGTTAAATGCCATGAATTCGGTGTATCGAAAGCAAATATCTCCAGCTGCCATCTTTTACTTGAGCCCTGAATATGATAATAAATACATTATCACTTCGTTGGGGTTTGCGCAAGATCTGCTAAAATATGAGAACGAAATTAGCTCCATCGAGATTTTAGCGGAAAAGGGCGCCAACTTGGAAGAATTGTCAAAAGAGTTAGCCGCTTTTTTTGGAGATACGTTTTCGGTAAAGTCGAGACTAGAGTTCAACCAAATACTTTATAAAACCAATAAAACAGAAAAGTGGGTAACCTTCCTTATTCTAATCTTTATATTGATTATTGCGTCCTTTAATATTTTAAGCTCGTTAAGCATGTTAATCATCGATAAAAAGAAAGATATTAATACGTTATTGTACTTAGGAGCCAATAAAAAGCTGATTCGAAGAATCTTCTTTTTAGAAGGGATGTTAATTAATTTAACAGGAGCGCTATCAGGCTTAATTCTTGGTGTAATTGTTTGTTTACTTCAAGAACATGTTGGGCTAATTCGACTGGAAGGTGGAATCGTAGATTTTTACCCTGTTCATATTAACCCCATAGAATTGGTATACATTCTAATTACTGTAATCGTTATAGGGTTTTTAACTTCTTGGTATCCGGTGCAAAATTTAACAAAAGTGTCAACCACTTAACAATTTAAACAAGCGCCATCTCTTCTCCTGAATAATTTGCCTTAATCTCCTCGAAAACCTCCTTAATTACTTCATATGAATCCTGAGTAACCAACTTCATGCGGTGCTCTTTGAAATTAGGGATGCCTTTAAAATAGTTCGTATAGTGTCTTCTCATTTCATTGATTCCCACTCTTTCTCCTTTCCACTTCACTGACATTTCTAAATGTCTTTCTGCAACAATTAACCTTTCTGCCATGGTTGGAGGTGCCAAATGTTCTCCTGTTTTAAAAAAATACTTCATTTCTCTAAAAATCCAAGGGTAACCTATACTTGCTCTTCCAATCATTACACCGTCTACGCCATAGGTGTTTCTTTTTTCCAAAGCAATTTCTGGTGTAGTCACATCACCATTGCCAAATACTGGAATATTCATTCTTGGATTTTCCTTCACGTCTCGAATTAAACTCCAATCTGCCTCGCCTTTGTACATTTGTTGTCTCGTCCTACCATGAATCGATATTGCCTGAATCCCAACATCCTGAAGTCGTTCAGCCACTTCAACAATGTATTTGGTGTCTTCGTCCCAACCTAGTCTCGTTTTAACCGTAACGGGTAAATTGGTTGACTTCACAATTTCGGCCGTCATCTTCACCATCTTTGGAATGTCTTGCAAAATTCCGGCTCCAGCTCCTTTACAAGCTACTTTCTTAACTGGGCATCCATAATTAATATCAATAATGTCAGGGTTGGCGGCTTGCGTTACTTCTGTAGCCTTTTTCATAGACTGTATGTCATTCCCAAATATTTGAATTCCGATAGGTCGTTCATATTCAAATATGTCTAACTTCTGGGTGCTTTTTACGGCATCTCGGATTAATCCCTCAGATGAAATAAACTCGGTATACATAAGGTCTGCGCCTTGTTCTTTACAAAGTGCTCGAAAAGGGGGATCACTAACGTCTTCCATTGGCGCAAGCAGTAGCGGGAAGTCCCCAAGGTCAATATTTCCTATCTTTGGCAAAATGCTAATTTTTTTCAAAGTTAACCAATAATCCCTTTTCACATTTGAGCACACTCGATAGTAAAATTTCGAAATTATTGGTGTACACGGCGCTCTCTTTGGGTTCAGGTTTTATTTTTTCTTTATTGTCATTTCTAGTTGTTCATTTACTCAGCGGGGTTGCCTTTGGAAACATATCATCCATTGTTGATAATTTAGGTACAGAAGAAAATGTTGCTTTCGTTAAAGTGTTGCTCTTTATGAATAGCTTTGGGCTGTTCGTTCTCCCACCACTGCTATATTGCTTCATTTATCGCTTTCCTATTCTTGACTTCTTCCGCTTGAAAGAGCTTAGAACCATTCAACTATTGCCGATTCTCTTTCTACTCTTTGTATTGTTTTTACCCATACTTAACTTCACTGTTGAGCTAAATAAACTTATGCACCTTCCCGATTGGTTGTCGGGGCTTGAAGGTTGGATGCGGAGTGCGGAGGATGGTGCAACTGAGAAAACAGACGCTCTTTTGAATATGAACACCTATGTTGACCTATTCATTAACATTCTACTTATTGGAGTTTTGCCTGCTGTAGGTGAAGAGTTAGCATTCAGAGGATTACTACAACAGACTTTAATCGGAAAAAGTGAGAATCCGCATTGGGGAATTTGGGGGGCAGCTTTTCTCTTCAGTTTTATTCATTTCCAATTTTTTGGTTTTTTACCCCGACTTTTACTAGGAGCATTTTTTGGCTATCTATTTTATTGGTCGAAAAGTTTGTGGTTACCGATTTTAGGGCACTTTATTAATAACACTAGTGCCGTTTTGATTGCATTCTATTTAAAAGAGAACGGGATGGGAGAAAAGCTAGAGGAAATCGGAACCTCCGAGGAAACTACCTACTTCCCAATAGTTTCGATTGTTCTTTTTGGTGGATTACTCTATTATTTTAAAAAGCAATGTAATCGCCTATTAACTTAATCTGTCTTTTTCTTACTCCACATAAAAACCTTGTTGTTGTTCGCATATTCGTCTAAGTCTTTCGTAGTGAGAATTGCTATTATGTCAAAAAGAGGCAACAAGCCAAACCCTCCACCAAGCGTTAAAGAATAAACTATTGGTACGTTTTCATTTGTTCCCAAATAGATTCGGTGCACTCCAAAATGACCTAAAAACACAGCCAACAGAACCGCTTTCAGCTTTCGAAATTTAGGTTGAACCACGACAGTTTCGTCGTTTTCAAACGTTAAGTCAATTTGATTTAGAAATTCAGTTTGCTGTAAAATAGAAATATCTACTACCGTGGTTGAAGCAACCGAAGTAGTAGATATTCCAAAAATTAATATCAGTAAAAGTTGGTGTAACTTATTTGGCATTATTCATATGCTCAGCTACTCTGTTCCAGTCTACTACATTAAAAAATGCATTAATGTAGTCCGGTCTTCTGTTTTGATAGTTCAAGTAGTATGCATGCTCCCAAACATCAATTCCTAAAATTGGTGTTCCTCCGCAACCCTCTTGCATAATTGGATTATCTTGATTTGGAGTAGAACAAACCTCTAATTTGCCATTTTTGTAGCACAACCAAGCCCATCCTGAACCAAATTGGGTTGCTGCTGCATTGCTAAACTCTGTTTTGAACTCTTCAAAAGAACCAAAGGCCTCATTAATTTTCTCAGCTAGTTCTCCGGTCGGAGTGCCACCGCCATTCGGAGACATAATATCCCAAAATAGTGAGTGATTATAGAATCCACCCCCGTTATTTCGAACTGCAGCAGATAAATTTCCTGCAGAAATGATATCTTCAATTGACTTTCCTTCATCTGATGTTCCTTCAATTGCAGCATTTAATTTTGATGTATATCCTGCATGGTGCTTAGAATAATGGATTTCCATTGTTCGCGCATCAATATGCGGCTCTAAAGCGTCATAACTATAATTTAATTTTGGTAATTCAAAAGCCATAATAATTTTATTTTGTTAGGTTTAATTTACGTTTCCCAAAGATAAAAATCTTTAGTTTATAAATAAAGACAAGTTTAACTTAAACTTGTTTTATAATTAGTTCATAATTATCTACATTTGTCGCTAATTAATAATACAACAAAAGATGAAAAAATTTTTAACTTTATTTGCTGTAGCTGCTATGTTTTCAGCTGTAGCTTGCGGTGACGCTAAAAAAGAAGATTCTAATGCTGATGAAGAAGCAAAAGAGTTAATGGATGAGATGAACTCTACCATGGAAGAAGTAACTGAAACGGTTGAAGCTACTGCTGATTCTGTAGAAGTTGTTGCTGATTCTACTGCTAACGCTGCAGGTGAAATGATGGAAGAAGCTGCTGAAGAAGTAGAAGAAGCTGCAAAGTAAAACGTGCAACTCTATAAATTGCCTCCAAGGTCATGCTGTGCAAGCAGTATGATTTTGGAGGTTTTTTTATGCTATTTTTAACCCATGAAATATTTTTTCTTAGCGCAGTTTCTTCTCATATCAGCCTTCGGTTTTAGTCAAATTCTATCGGGACCAATGATAGGTCACCAAACCCCACAAGAAACTAAAATTTGGCTACAGACCGAAGTTCCAAGTGTACTTAGCATTATGTATTCTTCTAAAAGTGAAGCTAGCCAAACCATTATTGCCAATACGCACCAAGAAAACTGGAACACTATTACAATACAATTTGAAAGACTAAATCCAAATACACTTTACAATTATACTATAACATCTTCTGGGAAGCTCCTTTTTGAAGGCACCTTTACAACCCCACAAATCTTGGATACGAGAAACCTTCCTAATTATAGTTTAGCCTTTGGAAGTTGCACTTACATCAATGAGGAGCAAAACGCACAAGTTGAAGAATCATTCGGAAGGTCGCTAGATATAATTAGCAGTATTCAAAAAACTAAGCCAGATTTTATGTTGTGGCTAGGCGATAACATTTACCTTAGAAAAGGAGAGTGGCGATCTAAAACAGGTGTTTATAACAGATACACAGATTTTAAATCTCAACCAGAACTTCAATCTTTTTGGCAAAACACAACGCATTATGCCATTTGGGATGACCACGACTTTGGTCCGAACGATGCTGATCGCAGCTTCGTGAATAAAGATATTACCCTACAAGCTTTCAAGGATTTCTGGGCGAACCCAACCTATGGGGTAAATGGCCAATCAGGAATTACTACTCAGTTTAGCTGCCAAGATGTTGAATTCTTTTTGTTGGATAACCGTTTTTTTAGAAGCCCAAACGAAAGAAAAACAGGAAAACGAGAAATTCTTGGAAAGGCGCAAATAGAATGGTTAGTTGATGCCTTGGTAAACAGTAAGGCTAATTTTAAATTTGTTGTTGTCGGAGGACAGTTTATAAGTGATGCTGCAGTCTATGAAAATCACGCTACCTATCCTGAAGAACGAGATTATTTATTGAGTTTAATTGAAAGTGAGGGGCTGAAAAACATTGTATTCTTAACAGGAGATCGTCACAAAACGGAATTAAGCAAGTTGCAATTAGAAAATGGGACCGCACTCTATGATTTTACCTCCTCTCCCATGGCATCAAAAGCCTTCGATTCAGAACACGAAGGAAACAACAATCAAGTGAAGGGGACCCACGTAGCAACTCAAAACTTTGGTTCTATTACTGTTTCTGGTGATAATGAACACCGAGTTTTATTACTAAAAACCTTCGACGCAAGCGGAAAGTTATTGTGGGAACACGAAATACAAAAACAATAACGAAATTCGCTCCAACTAAAATCTTACCCCAATCTATCTAAAAAATACTATGAATATTAAAATCGCTTCTGTCGCTCTATTCTCCTCTGTTATTCTTTCTTGCGGAACAATGAATGAAATAATGAAAGGAGTTGAAGATGTATTAAATGAATCAGGAACTTCTAGCAGTAGCATTCCTTCTAATTTAGAAATGGGAAATGGATTGAAAGAAGCCTTAGTAAAAGGAGCCACTAATGGAGTATCTAGCCTTTCTGCATCCGGAGGTTATTTAAACAGCCCTCAATTTAAAATTCCCTTCCCAAAAGATGCTTAAAAGATAGAAACAACATTGCGTGACTTAGGGCTAGGGGGCGAAGTAGATAAGGTAATAGTTTCGTTAAACAGAGCGGCAGAAGACGCAGTAACAGAAGCAAGACCTCTATTCGTAAACGCCATTAAAGAAATGACTTTCGCAGATGTGAAAAAAATTCTCATGGGCGACAACATGGCAGCAACAAACTATTTGAAAGGTAAAACAAACTCTCAACTCCAAGCCGCTTTTCAACCAATAATATAGGCTTCGTTGGATAAAGTGAACGCAACAAAATATTGGAATGATGTGATTTCGACCTACAATACAATTCCTCTAGTAACAAAAATGAACCCAGACCTAACTTCTTTTGCAACAGAAAAAGCGATCCAAGGTCTATTCACAAAAATTGCACAGGAAGAATCTGCAATAAGAGCTAATCCCGTTGAACGAACAACAGGTCTGCTTCAAAAAGTATTTGGATACGCTGACAGTCAGAAGGGAAATTAAATTTCCATCATTTTAATTCTTTCTACTGTGCTCTTAACGAGAACAATCCTGGTCTCATCAAATGACGGAGTGCCAAATGGAATGGATTCTAGTTTAGTAAAACCGAAGGGTTCTTTCGGAATGCCAATCATGTTTTTATCCATGCGCCCATTCATATTTTTATCTTGCATTAAGGTAACGGCATACTCCCCTTTAACAAACTCTCCCAACTCTATGGTCATTGACTCACTCTCAACTTTTACCGTGTAGCTTTTAAGTGCTTTTGTACTTGTCTCAGGATAACCGTCTTCTGAATTAAACAACAAAATGCCAAGATTGCCTTTGACCTCTGAAATCCCTTCTACTTTAATAGATAGCTTGAACTTCTTTGGTGAAGTTGAAAATCCGAGAAACAAACTAATTAGCACAACAAAAACTATCTTTTTCATGCCGTTTTTAGAATCAAAATTAGTACCAAAAAGTCAGACTCCTAGCTAAAAAATCTGCTGTTCCATTCGGCATCGCTAAAATTCTCTCGTATCATAAAAATAATCATACAGGCTATTCCACATATGGCAATGAAGCTATGCACGAACAAGAAAACAAATACATCGATACTGGCTGTTGGGATTGCCAAAGAAAACAAGAACGCAACTGCCAACAAGGTCCAAAACATAGACATGAAACTCCTTAAAGGAGTGGCTAATAATGCTCGAAAACGATTTAATTCCCCTCCCCATTTGTGAATAAAATAAAATTTATCATTTGCTAGTTGCAAGAAAAGTAAGGGGTCTGAATCCTTGTCTTCTAACTGAAAAAGTTTCTTCGGAGCAACAATCTTAAACCCATCTACAGGGTGTCCTAGTGTTTTTTCTAAAGCCTTAATTTTTGAAATTCCTTCCGCTGGTATTTCTCCTATAAATGCTTTAGAATCTAAAAAACGAAGCCTGTATTTAACGCAAATTTGTCTTATTTGCTCTAATGAATAAATGTTGTTTGAATCAAGTTTCGAAAAATCTAAGTCGGTATTATATGTGGACCTGCCTTGCAACTTATTAGTGATTTCCAACTCTTTCTCGATATCCTCATTAAGGATTTGCTGAACCTCATCTAAAACAGTTACCTTCGTTTTTTTCTTGATTTTTTCAAGCTCTTGCTGTAAATCAACCGTGTTAAAATTCATCTTTTTATAGTTAAAAAGTTTGTGAACTTAAGTTCTTCGGCAAAATAGCCTCTTTGGTTTGGTTGAATTGCGAATTATAAAAATAACCAACAAAATGGAATGATGTTTTACTTCAGTTGAAATTAATTCGACTCTACTTCAATATATGCTCTTAAGTCTTCCAGCTGCTGATCACTCATTCGCTCTTTCGGATAAAGGGGCATATACCTTGGTTTTCCTTGTCCCGCATATGTCCCTTTTCTAATAATATCGTATAAATTATAATCCGTTTCCTTCCCAATGCTTCTTCTAAACTTTTGGAAATCTACTTTCGAATTCGTGAAAGCTACTCCAGAGACTCCTCCGTCCAGGTGACAAGACATGCAACTTAACTCGTATATCTTCTTGCCATTTTCAGGATTCCCTTGTATTCCTTCAAAGCCCAAGTCTTGACGTTTGGGTGAGCTACCAAAAGTTGCGGGAGACTTAACTGCATATTTCTTTTTAAGCAGCGCGATACTTACTGATTTATCCTTCGAGTTAATAACTCTATATGTTTCTTTTTCAGACAACTCCAAGTCTTTTATTTTTAACTGGTTGTTCCAAAAATATGCCAATATTCCTTCTAACTCCCACTCCTCTAAGTACCTCCCAGACGAACAAACCTTTGCACATAATTGAGTTGATTCAGCTAAACTGTTACGTGCAGGTTTAACCAGGTCCCCATATTTTTTTTCGTAATCGTCGTTATACCAGCTCTCACGGTTAGCTATTCCATAAAACGTACTTCCTTGCAGAAACTTCAATCCATTCTCTTCAGCATGGTCTAACCTTGCTTGTGGATCAAAAGAAGCCACACTAGGGTCTTCCTTTACAGGACTATGGCAAGAGGTGCATGTATAAAATCGACTGATGTATTTAGACTTTTTACCGTTAGGACCAATTGTTCTTCCTGTAAAGATTAAATCTTTGCCTTGTTGAATCTGTTTGGCTGTTGCTTTAGGCCTTGCATGCTTTGGTAAGCTTTCGCCCAGCGCCACTAATACTTGTGAAATGGGAGTATCTTCACTAAACGCAACTTCCGGCGATTTTAAAGCAAGAACCATAAGAAAGCACGATGCAACTGTGCAAGTGAAAAGAAAAAACTTAGTATTTCTCGCTGTAGGGTTCATCTTTCGAATTCTTATTTATACTTTCTTCCTTTTACCTGAAAATCCCTAGTGATATTAAAACCCAACATAATATCCCCTTTATTCCATTCTCCATATGTCTCAGAAATAAAAAACTTCTCTGTCATTCCCCTTGAATTGCCAACGTGCAATTGAAATACATGGTGTTTTGTTTCAATATCAAATCCTAAAGCTAAAGAGTTTGTGTTTGCATTTGATAATTGATTTGGCAACGCAAAATAATATTCCGCTTTAAAACTCAACATCTGCGTTAAACGCACTCGCCCTGCAGAACCAATTGAAAAAATGTCATTATTCATCTCACTGCTTGGTGTCAAGTTTCGGTGCAAATAGGTTGGCATTACTTGAATCGAAAACCTTTCTCCAAACTTTCTTGCAATTAACATTTGGTGGGAAAAGGACCAGCGTAAGGTTCCGCTTAACCATTCAAGACCGTAAGGTTCTTTTAAGGTATTATAGTCAGATGTGCTTAGCCAAGTGACGGAAATTGGTGAGCCGCCTTCTATTTTTTGAGATAGAACTTTGAATTTTAAAAAGCCGTCGATTGTTTTTTGAAAAGAACTACGACCAATTCCGATGGTGATGTTATCCGTCAACCCATAATCAAACCCTAGGCGAATAGTAGATTGATCTAAGCCGTATAGTTCATATAATCCTCCATTTATTAGCCCAAAACGATGAGCGATGATGAACTTCATAGACCCCTCTTTACTGGTTTCAACTGAATGTCCGTTCACTACTCTTGTGTCGTCAAATGTTTCGCTGACTAATTCTTGCGAAAAAGTTGAAAGTGAAAACCCTAATAAAAGTGCTAGTATGCCTTTTTTCATGTCTAATTGTTTAAAGCTCCTTCATCAATCCAGGTTTGGATTAAATCTTTTTGTCTTTGAGGTAGAGGACCACTGGGAGGCATTGATCCTAAACGTATCCTACTAATAACTCTATCTTTGGATGCCTCGATTAACGTGTAACTTGTTAATTCAGGTGAGTTAGCTCTTGCAGCGTGGCAACCTGGAGTAGCACACGTTGACTGGATCAAAGGGTTTATGTCTCTTGCGAATGAAACCGTCGCCCCGCCTGAAGCAGTTGTATCTGTAGCGGTTGAATCGGTTGAATTACTTATAGGTTGCACTTTCGCGGGTGGCAGCAAGTCATCTACATTTTCTGATTCACAAGACATTAAAAAGGTCAAAGCAATGACACTAAGAATAAGATATTTCATAAATTATTTACACTGAGACGTTAAATATATTAAAATTGTTCGAGGAATTATCCTCGCTCTAATGTTATCACGCTTATTTCAGGTAGTATTCCTACTCTTCCTGGATAGCCAATGTATCCAAAACCTCTATTCACGTATAGGTATTGCTCTGCCGATTGATAGAGACCGGCCCACTCATCATACATATACTGAACAGGACTCCACTTAAACCCTGGAATGTCTATTCCAAATTGCATTCCATGTGTATGTCCTGAGAGTGTTAAGTCAATATTCTTATACTTTGGTAACACTTCTGCCTGCCAATGACTTGGGTCGTGAGACAAGAGTAAATTAACCGAAGAATCAGGTAAATTTTGCATAGCGAGATCTAACTTCCCATACTTTGGAAATCGGGCTTTCGCTCCCCAATTCTCCACGCCAATAACGTTCAAAGTTTCTCCATCTATGCGTATTGACTTATGCTCGTTCATTAATAGGTTCCATCCCATATTTTTATGAATGGTAGCCAAGTCCTCTAAGTTTCGTTGCTTTTGTGCTTGACTTTCCCATTGAACGTAATCTCCGTAATCATGATTCCCGAATACAGAGTAAACACCCAAGGGTGCATTAACTTTTGAAAAAACACTACCCCACTGTTGCATTTCTATTGCCTTGTTGTTCACCAAATCACCAGTAAAAAATGCTAAATCAACCTTTTCGTCTGCTAACATTTGAACACCTCCATTTACAGCAGTTTTATTCCAAAAGCTCCCCGAATGAATATCGGACAATTGCCCTATTCGAAGACCTTCTAGTCCTTTGGGGAGATTTTTTATAGGAAGCTTAATTCTTCTAACTCTGTAATCATGAGCTCCGCTTATGATTCCCCAACTTAGTGAGACTATTGGAGCAGCCGCGACGATTAATCCCGTTGTTGCTAAAAATTTAGATCTTGAAATGCCCTCGTTTGAGGTTTCTGTTTCCGGATTCGATAACTTCATGATCACCCACCGTATGAATCGTTGAATATCATCTATGAATACGAACAGGCCTAAAAATAATTTTGCTAAAACGTTGATGAAAACAAATGACATTAAAGCTGTTCGCGCATGCCTCGATATACCATCAGGGTTCCCAAAATTGTAAATAATTATCGCGACAATTACCAACAACGTTATCAAAAAATAAATAATTTTTATCCCTTTTTGAAAGTTTTCGGAATGGTTGGCTGTTAGGGCTTTAACTGCTTGAAAGGCGTAATAGTCAATCAATAAAAATATTGCGCTAAAAACAGCGACAAATAAAAGTCGATTCATAATAACAAAGGAAGCAGTTTACATGCTTGATTGTTTGAATAGATATTCTAATTTCGCGGCTTAAATCATAAAAAACATTAAATATGGAAAATATGGAACAATACACAAGCTACATTATGGACTTTGTGATGCAATATGGCCCAAAACTTATTGGAGCGATTATTACACTTATAGTCGGCTTGTGGATCGTAAAAAGAATTAGCAAATTTTTTAATCAGTCTTTAGAGAAAAAAGAGGTAGACCCTTCTTTACGCCCTTTTTTAAGTAGTATGGTGAACACCCTTTTAAAGGTCTTCTTGGTTGTTTCTGTCCTGAGCATGATGGGAATCGAAATGACATCATTTGTAGCAATTTTAGGTGCTGCTGGTTTAGCGGTAGGACTTGCGCTTTCAGGAACACTACAAAACTTTGCGGGTGGTGTTATCATTTTAATTTTAAGGCCATTTAAGGTAGGAGATTTTATTGAAGCTCAAGGCTATTCCGGATCTGTGTCTTCTATACAAATATTTAACACTATTTTAAAAACCCCTGATAATAAAACAATTATCATTCCTAATGGAGGTTTATCAACTGGCGCATTAACAAATTACTCAACAGAGCCGACAAGAAGAGTAGATTGGACAGTTGGAATTGGGTACGGGGACGATATTGAAAAGGCAAGGAAAATCCTACTGGATATTTTAACCTCAGATGAAAGAGTCTTTAAAGACCCTGCCCCTTTTATTCAAGTTTCCGCTTTGGCTGATAGTTCTGTGAATTTAGCGACACGAGTTTGGGTGAACTCGGGAGACTACTGGCCGGTATCTATGGAAACAAATGAGAAAATTTATAATGAATTTAATAAACAAGGGATAAATATTCCTTTTCCACAAATGGACGTGCATGTGCACCAACAAAGCTAATTTCAAGCCAATTTAAAGTAAAAGATTATGAAAACATTATATTTAATTCTTGCTCTTGTTATTGGCAGCGCAAATGGATTTACTCAGGTAACTAAAGGTGTTGATGATTTAATAGACGACGAAAAAAAACTAAAAAAAGTCACAACAGACTCAACTGATGGATGGCAAAGAGGAGGTTTGGTTAACATCAACTTTACCCAAGTATCTCTAACCAATTGGGCAGCAGGGGGGCAAAACTCAATCTCTTTAGCTGGATTTTCTAGTCTATTCGCAAATTACAAACAAGGTAAATCTACTTGGGACAATACACTGGTAATGCAATTTGGTCAAGTAAAACAAGGAGGGAATAGTTTCGTAAAATCTGATGATCGGCTTCAATTTACGTCAAAGTATGGAAGAGATGCGGGTAAGAATTGGTATTACGCTGCTTTATTCGACTTTCAAACTCAATTTATAGTTGGTTATTCTGAGCCAAACAATAGTGCAACTAGGATTTCAGACTTTATGGCTCCAGCGTATTTCTTAGGGGCTTTAGGAATGGACTACAAACCCAATAAAAACTTTACGCTTTTTATTGCTCCGGTCACTGCCAAGTATACTGTTGTAAATGATGATTCTTTGGCGTTTGAAGGAGCTTATGGAGTTCAAGGCTTCAAAGTTGATAATGATGGTACCGTAACTAATTTTGAGAACACTCGATTAGAAATAGGTGGTTATTTAAGGGTGAACTATAAAAAACAGATTATGGAAAATATCACCTATCAATCCAACTTAGGGTTGTTTTCAAACTATGCGAATAATCCACAAAATATTGATGTAAATTGGGATAATATATTGAACATGAAAGTAAACAAATACATCAGTGCTTCAATTACTACTTCGTTAATTTATGATGACGATGTTAAAATTGCAGTATTAAAAGATGACGGAACACCAAAGGTTAGAGCTGACGGAGCTACTCCTGAAGTTGGGCCTAGAACGCAGTTCAAATATGTTTTAGGTGTTGGCTTTGCTTACACTTTTGGAGATAAATAAAACCCTTATTACTCTTTTTCAAAAAGCTCATTGGCAAACCGTTGATGAGCTTTTTTTATGTGATTTTTACTTCTACTTAGAACATTTGTTCTATAAACATACATTAAGGTTTTGTTTCTAAGCAATTTGTAGGCTTTTCTTTAGCGAAAAAACTTTTCTATTTTTAAATTTATAGGTGTTTCACCACCTTTTTTTAATGTTTTTATAAGTCATAATAAAACGACGATTTTGCAGTTTTTAATGCTATTTGTTAGTAAAAACAAGCTTTGATTTTTTATCTTCGCGACCTAAAGCAAAAGATCTTGAAGCGCGCCTCTGTCCTTTTTATTACCACCCAGCTACCATATCCTCCTAAAAGTGGAGGAACAATTAAGTCTTGGAATTACGTCAAGTTTCTCTCTCAAAACCATGTGCTTTCCATTGCAAGCCTGCTAAAAGATGACGATAAAAAGCATGTTGTAGATTTTTGTAAAGCCCTGAAATTAGAGCACTTTGAGCAAGAAGAAATTGAAATTCAAAGAACCGCTTTTAACCTCCTTAAGAGCTACTTTGTATCACCCTGCCTAAATGTTTTTAGGAATTATTCCAAGAACTTTCAATCAAAAATTAATTCGCTCGCTAAAAAAGCAGATGTCATTCTTGTTGATCACTACGAAGTGTTTCAATATGTGTCGCCTAATTTTAAAGGGAAAATTGTCATGCATACTCACAATGCAGAGTTTATGTTATGGCAGCGGATGAGTGAGCTGACAACAAACCCTATAAAAAAGCTGATTCTTAAGGTTGAAGCGACAAGAGTGAAGAGTTATGAAGCGGCTATTTTTGAAAAGTCTGACTTAATCTATTCTACTCCTTCTGATATTGAGCTGTATAAAAAACATGGACTGAACACGTCGAAGCATGCCCTTACCTATCATTTAGGAAATGACAGCTTACTAACTTTACCAGACTTGAAGTTTAGTAGCACCGAGAAATCGCTCACCTTTATAGGAACTTTAAGTTGGGAGCCTAACATTGACGGAATATGCTGGTTTATTGATCAGTGCTGGTCGAGTATAAAACAAGTCCACCCAGATGTAAAACTTTATATTTTAGGGAGCAAGCCCAATGAACGCATTCTAAAATCGGCAAACAACGACCCGAACATTGTATTTACCGGTTTCGTGCAGGATTTAGACACTTATTTACAAAAAACCCGTGTATATATTGCTCCTCTTCGTTTTGGAAGTGGTATGAAAGTGAAAGTTTTAGAAGGGTTGTACCGCGGTACCCCAACCGTAACGACCTCAGTTGGAGCAGAGGGGTTAGACCTAGTAAATGGCTCAAATTGTGTAATTGCAGATAGCCCACAAGATTTTGTAGCTGGTTGCTTAACCTTATTTGAAAACGAGGCTCTTTGGAATAACTTTCGAGACAAAACTAGAGTGCTAGCTGCTAAGAAATATACTTGGAATGCGCTCTTTACTACTATGGAAAAGAACCTACAGAAAATCCTTTAACTTCCTCTAAGAAAAACTGGGTTTAATGCGTTTTGCTCATTAAACCCTGCTACTTTACTTGCTACATTGGTATGTTGCCATGCTTTTTCTTAGGCAACACATCTACCTTATTCTCCAACATTTTAAAAGCTTTAATTAGCTTCTCTCTTGTTTGGTCTGGGCGAATTACCTCATCCACGTAACCTCTTGCTGCTGCATTGTATGGATTGGCAAACATTTCTGCGTACTCAGCCTCTTTTTCTTTCAATTTTGCCTCTGAGTCAGCGGCTTCTTTTATTTCTTTCTTAAAAATAATTTCTGCTGCGCCTTTTGCTCCCATTACTGCAATTTCAGCACTTGGCCATGCAAAATTCATGTCCGCACCGATGTGCTTCGAGTTCATAACGTCATAAGCACCTCCATACGCTTTTCTTGTAATTACCGTAATTCTCGGAACCGTTGCTTCACTAAACGCATACAATAGTTTCGCTCCGTTCGTAATAATGGCATTCCACTCTTGGTCCGTTCCAGGTAAGAATCCTGGCACATCTTCAAATACTAAAAGTGGTATGTTAAATGCATCACAAAAACGGACAAAGCGCGCACCTTTTTTAGAGGAGTTATTGTCCAACACTCCTGCTAAAAATGCAGGTTGGTTTGCAACAATACCAATAGACTTCCCTGCTAAACGAGCAAATCCAACAACAATATTCTCTGCGTAATCTTTGTGCACTTCGTGAAAAGAATCTCCATCTACAGTTCCAGAAATCGCTTCGCGAATATCATATGGCTGATTTGGATTTTGTGGAATAACGCCGTTTAGTTTTTCTCTTTTCTCGTCTCCGGAAGTGTAAGGTAAGCTTGGAGCAGACTCTTCGCAGTTTTGAGGAATGTAGCTTAACAACTTTTTTAACCCGTTAATGCATTCAATCTCGTTTGCATAGGTAAAATGAGTTACCCCTGATTTAGTAGAGTGGGTTGAAGCTCCACCTAATTCTTCAGAAGTTACTTCTTCGTGGGTTACCGTTTTAACCACGTTTGGCCCGGTAACAAACATGTAAGAAGTATTTTCTACCATGCTAATAAAGTCAGTTAAAGCAGGTGAGTATACTGCCCCTCCCGCGCACGGTCCCATAATTAATGAAAGTTGTGGAATTACTCCACTCGCCAATGTGTTTCTATAAAAAATATCAGCATATCCGCCTAAAGAAACCACACCTTCTTGAATTCGTGCTCCTCCAGAATCATTCAAACCTAACAATGGCGCACCATTTTTCATGGCCATGTCCATTACTTTCACAATTTTTTCTGCATGGGCTTCGGCTAAAGAACCACCCATAACAGTAAAGTCTTGCGCAAAAACATACGTTAACCTTCCGTTTATTTCTCCATAACCTGTTACAACTCCATCTCCTAAAGGCTTGTTTTTTTCTAAACCAAAATTGGTACTTCTATGGGTTACCATCATACCAATTTCTTCGAATGTGCCTTCGTCCATCAAAAAGTGTATTCGTTCTCTAGCGGTCAGCTTGTTTTTAGCATGCTGTGCTTCTATTCGCTTTTCTCCGCCGCCTAATTTTGCTGCTGCAATTTTAGCTTCTAAGTCATTTATCTTATCTTGCATAGTCTCAGTGTATCGAAACGTAAAAATAAAGATTAGCAAGGGAACTAAAAATAAAGACTGAGCCTAAGAAAAAAAAGTATCTTTATCTTCCTTCAAAGAATTTGAGAAAAAACAACAACTATGACCACAAAAGAAATATTTGAAAATAACAGAGCTTGGGTAAAAGACAAATTAACCTTAGACCAAAACTATTTTAAAGACTTATCTAAAGGTCAAAACCCTGAAGTTTTGTACATCGGCTGTTCAGATAGTAGAGTAACCGCGGAAGAGTTGATGGGAGCTAAGCCTGGAGAGGCATTTGTTCACCGAAACATTGCGAACATGGTTTCCAATTTAGATTTAAGTTCCATGTCAGTTATTAATTATGCTGTGGTGTATCTAAATGTTAAACACATTGTTGTTTGCGGGCATTATTACTGTGGTGGAGTAAAAGCTGCTATGAACTCAGCTGATTTGGGTATTTTGAATCCTTGGTTAAGAAACATCAGAGATGTATACCGAATTCATAAAAAAGAGCTTGCTGCAATAACAGATGAAGAAGCAAAGTATAAGAGATTGGTTGAATTGAATGTTCAAGAACAATGTATTAACGTACTAAAAACTGCTGAAGTGCAGCATGCTTACAGAACTCGTGGAATATCTGTACATGGTTGGGTTTTTGATATTCACTCAGGGAAACTGATTGACCTAAAAATTGATTTTGAAAAAATAATTGAAAATATTGCAGAGATATATCGAATTGACTAAAACGTCGGGAAAAGCTTCATTGCTTCAATCCACTTATTCTTTCTGTACAATCAGTTTTTTAGTGACTGCTTCCCCATTAAAAAGTTCTAATCTAACATAATACAAACCTGTTGGTAAGTCGCTTAAGTGTATCTTTCTAGCACTTCCCTCTAGCTCGTCTATTGGTTTACCGTCACTGTGATACACTATAATTCTTTGTATACCTGCATTCTTCGATTGAATATTAACAACCCTATCCGCAGGATTAGGAAAGAGTTCAAATGAGGTGTTTGATAAGTTAGATTCTGCTACACCTGTAGCCATACCACTACCTAATAACCAGATGTAGTGGGTAGTATAACTAAAACTTGCAGGGTAGGAACAAATTGAAGAAGTATCCCAAGCTGTTTGAATGAGAACGCGCTGAGACCAAACCGTATTTTAAATACGTACATTGTGTCTACCACTCGGTATGTGCTGGTGGTGCAACCTTTAAAAACTATACCAAAAGGAGTGGTAGAATGAACATCCGGCGCATTATTACAGAAAGTAATTTGTGTGATAAATTGCAACGCTATCTAAAATAGTATTTTGTGCGAAAATGATTGAATTTGCAGCAAGGCTAAAAAGAAGAATGATGATTAAGTTTTTCATAACTATTGAATTATTGGAATAGTGAATCTTGATTAACAACCTTCTGCTCGAAATTAAACATTTATTGCCTGACGCTTCAAGTTGCAGTTACGTATGCACAAATGGCTTCAACCGCAACTGTATATTTTACATCAACTCCTCCAACTCCTCTGTCATTTCTAAGTTGTGCCAAACGTTGTTCACATCGTCGTCGTCTTCAAACTTTTCAATAATTAGCAACACCTTTTTCCCAGTTTCCAAATCTACTTCTTGAGTTGTCTTTGGAATCCGTTGTAATTCTTGATTTTCGGGCTCTACATTCAATTCCTCTAGTTTTTTTTGCATCAATCCAAAGTCTTCGAAAGAAGTGTACACAGTCAAAAAATCTTCATCTCGATCAAACTCTTCAGCACCACCTTCAATCAATTCCATTTCAAAATCTTCCACCCCATATTCTCTAATAACAGATCGTGGAATTTCGAAAACCCCTTTTCGGTCAAAAATAAATTCTAAGGACCCATTGGTTCCTAAGCTCCCTTCATATTTGGAAAAAATAGCTCTCACATTTGCTATAGTTCTGTTCAAATTATCTGTTGACGCCTCTACAAACAGTGCTATTCCACCCGGTCCGTAACCTTCGTAAGTGGTTTCTTGATAACTATCCCCTCCTTTATCCTCAGCTTTCTTGATTGCCCGTGTAATATTGTCTTTAGGCATGTTTGCCCCTTTAGCATTTGCAATTGCCAATCTTAGTCTAGGGTTAGCATCGGGGTCGGAACTTCCCCCTTCTTTTATTGCAATGTTAATGTCTTTCAAAATCCGAGTAAAGATTTTTCCTCTTTTCTTATCTAACACGCCTTTCTTTCTTTTTATAGTTGACCATTTACTGTGACCTGACATAAATTCAATGAGTTTATTTTTGAATGCTCCAATTTACCAAGTAATTAGTAGAATAAAAAAGCCCTCTCGAAAGTTCGAAAGGGCTTAAAATAAAATTAGTTGCTTTTCTTGTTTTTAGAAGTGCAAGAATGAAAGCCCTACTGTGAAAGGGTATACTTCCGGTCCTTTATTATTTTCAAACAACGGCGTTAAATTATAGGTAGCATAGAGGATAAAATCTCCATATCCAACTCTTGCTGTTGCAGCAAATTGAAAATCATTTACATTAAAATCACTCTTGTCCTTATTTTTATACCTTTCTCCATCTTGCTTATACTTTTGCTTCGTTCTGGTGTTTAGCATATAAGTGACCGTACCTCCTGCAGCTAAATGAAATGAGTGATCTGCATCTTTACCCAAATTGGTTTCTAACATTAAAGGAACATGAATCGCGGTAGTTTTAAACCTATTCTTATTTATTGAACGAGTTGGATCAACCACTCCAATAGTGGAATCCATTTGATTAATTACCACTACATCTTGCACTAAATCATAATTATTGAATTTAAATCCAGCACCGGTTACAAGCCCTAACTTCTCCTCCCAAATTGGCATATACTTTTCCCAAAGGTTGAATGAAATCTCAAGAATTGTATCAATTCGTTCTTCTGACTTTCAGACAAACTATTTTCTGAATAGTCTAAAAACCAAGCTTCATAATTATGTAAATCTATCTTCGCCATCATATTACCGCCTCCACGCTTACTAAATAATCTTTCAGTATTTTTCTCGCTCTAAAAATGTAAACTTTCACCTGAGATAAGCTCAGTCCTGTTATTTCACCTATTTCGCTTTAATCATACCCTTCATAATCCCTCAACATTACAACAGATCGTTGTATTTCTGAAAGTCTTGCCAAGGCATCTTGTAGTACTTCATTCAACCCTGTATATTACTGCTGATGCGAATAACTTTGTTCGCTCACTTCATTCCAATTACCTTGCTTCTTTCCTCTGCGAATCAAATCAATCATTGTTCTATAGGCTGTAGTAAACAAAGATGACTTTGCCTTTTCAAACTCTACATCTTCCACTTTTTGCCACAGTTTTACAAAAGAATCTTGCACAATATCTTTTGCCTTCTCCTCATCACGAATGTTTTTCAAAATAAATCGAAAAACATTGT
>Ga0206129_10000233_pt1 | contig 93940 bp, 91 predicted proteins | sample Helgoland_Spring_8_FD_148616 | JGI IMG/M metagenome (GOLD analysis project Ga0206129, IMG submission 148616) | Pelagic subsurface seawater microbial communities from Kabeltonne, Helgoland, North Sea - Helgoland_Spring_Bloom_20160502_2 | ecosystem: Environmental > Aquatic > Marine > Epipelagic ... | reverse complement strand
GCTTATCATGGTGATGTGCAAGCACTATTGGCGACTTTTGGTGACAACGCATTTGATCGCGTGATTTTCAGCCGATCAGTTGAGCTGTTGGACGACCCAGATGCCATCTTGGCGGAAGGGTTGCGCGTCGGTAAGCGAGTGACGGTTGGCTTTGTGAATCACGGGTTCTGGCTGAATCGGCTTAATTTTTTACTGAAAGGGCAGCGTACCGTCAATGAGGTGTATCCGCGGCAATGGTATGAGACGCTGCGCTCAAATCCATTTTCAGTGAGTGAGTTTGATGCTTTCTGCACCGCTCGAGCAATCAACATCGAGAACCGCGTGTATCTCGGAGGGAATTGGAGTGGTGAATGCAAGTACCTGCCAAATCTATTTGCTGGGTATGCGATTTACGATCTTTCGATTTAGTTGAGAGGGGCGGCGCCTGTTAAGATGTTGATGAAGCAAGCGACTCAAATTTGCCCGTAATCATGGGTGGGATCGATGTGTTTTAAACGATTTGATCGGATAGAGACTTGCCATGGCATGGACGGCTTGTTTTTTTCTGCGCTTGTCCAACGACACAACCTATGCCCGGGTGGTGGAATGGTAGACACTGGGGACTTAAAATCCCTTGCCAGTAATGGCGTGCGGGTTCGAGTCCCGCCCCGGGCATTCTGCTAGGTCAGCGCTTTATGTGCTTTGAGCTTTAGAGCAATTGTTTTTGGAGGTGGACTAGCTATTGTACAATTTCTTCTGCTTAGAATCCAAAAAAGCCTGTAAATGATTGATATTCACAGGCTTTTATAAAAGTGGTAGACCGTCCGAGACTTGAACTCGGAACCAATTGATTAAAAGTCAACTGCTCTACCGATTGAGCTAACGATCCGCTTTAAAAGCGCAGGATCGAACTGATTTGGCAGCGGCTTGTCAAGTATAGGAATTTTTTTTTAATTGAACGAATTTAATGGGAACAAATCTAAGCTCTTAACGATCTATCTTAGATGAACCCGCCTATGAGAATAAAAAGCGAAGCCGCATGCCAAGACGATCTTTTGATCGAGCGAATTAAAAATGGCGATCTTGCTGCGTATGACGATATGGTCGCGCGCTATTGGGATCGTATTTTTGCACGTGTACACCATTTATTGAAGAATCAGCAAGATGCTGAAGAAGTCACACAAGACGCGTTTATTCGTGCGCACCGCGGATTAGACAAGTTTCGCGGTGATGCCTCTTTTTCGACCTGGCTCTATCAAATTGCCACGAATTTAGCCCACAATCGCTACTGGTATTGGTTTCGTCGCAAGCGGGACTACTCCGTCTCGCTGGATCAACCGCTCAGTGCAAATGGCGATCTCACACTGGAAAGTGTAATGCCTAGCGAGGGTGAGACGCCTTCAGAGGCTGCAGTCACTCAAGAATTTGTACACCGTGTGTCTGAGTGTATGAATGGCCTCGGTGAGAAGCATCGCGAAGTGCTGACTTTACGTAATGTGCAGAATTTGACCTACGCGGAGATTGCGCAGACACTTGAAATTAGTGTCGGCACGGTAAAAAGTCGTATTGCACGTGCTCGGGAGAGCTTACGTGACTTGATGGGCAGCGATTTCTCATGAAGGAATCAAAATTTACAGAGCTGGTAAATTTGTATTTCGACCAGGAGATCTCCTCGGTCGAGATCGAATTGCTGCGCGAAGAGCTCGCCGTTTGTCCTGCTCGAAAGGCTGAGTTTGAGTCGCGTTATCGCTTACATCAAGCGATGCGTATCGCCGTGGCTCCGGAAGCTTTGGAAGTGGCTGAATTTCGTGTTCTGGCGGCGAAGAAAACTTCTCAAGCCAGTCGTTTAACGGCGTGGCTTCTTGGTTTCGGCATCGCTACCTGTATGACTGCGGCTTTCGTTTTATTGAGACCTGTGATTCGAGAAGCATCGAGTGTGGCCTCGGTAGGAGAGCTCACTGAGATGCTGCAGTCTGATATGAAGCGCTTTGCCGCGACCCAAGGCGCAGCTGGATCACGCCGCGGGAGTCTTGCCTCGCAATTACGTTTAATGGGACTCACCCCTGGACTTGCACCATTAGAGCCACAGCTCAGTAGTGTCGACGTCGAGGCGCTACTCCAACGCGAAACGCGCCGGCAGCGTGAGATTGATCGCATCAACCAGTATCAGGCTTACTCGGCGATGCCAGAGCAGCGCTTGTTCCAGCCATTGCCGCAACCCGCTCGGGAATTGCAGCCACAGCAGCGATGGCCTGCTGGGTTTCAAAGCTCTTTGGCTAGTTTTTAGTCAGCGCGCTTTATTCTCCTTTTGGGAGGGAAACGCTCCGTCGTTTCCATTGTGCGGGGCAGGTGCATGGAAACGACGGAGCGTTTCCCTCCAGAGTGGCGACATGCTTTATGACAGTGCTTGTTTGACGAGCGCTTCGACACTCGTATTTGCCGGCAGTTGGCTGGAGGCCTTGCGCACGAATTTATCGGCATCTGCTGGCTTGTAGCCTAAAATAATCAGACTGCTGACTGCATCTTGATAGGCACCGGGGCTGGCGCTTGTAGTCGCACCAGTTGCATCAGTAACCGTAGCTGCCGTGCTGAGGCTGACTTTGTCTTTGAGCTCAATGACTAGCCGTTCGGCTGTTTTTTTGCCAATCCCAGGGCATTTTGAAAGTAGGCCGATGTCGGCACCGGCAATCGCGCCGCGCAGCAGTTCGACCGACATGCGGCTGAGAATGGCGATGCCGATCTTGGGGCCGATGCCAGAGACCTTCTCGACTAGCAGGCGAAAGAAGTCACGATCTTCGCGCGTGGCGAAGCCATACAGCGAGGCGCTGTCTTCGCGATAGACTGAATGAATGAACAGGCTGCACTCTTTGCCGATGCCAGGCACCTTCTCCGCCGTAGTGATCGGAATTTGTACATCGTAGCCGACGCCGCCGGCTTCGATAACGACGAGCAGGGGAGTGGTTTCGAGGACAATACCTTTTATGCGGGCGATCAAAGTAGGTGTGAGTTGAGGTTAATCGACCAGGCCAAGGACGTCTTCCATGTTATAGACGCCAGGGGCTTTACCGACGGCCCAGTGTGCTGCGCGCACTGATCCTTGGGCGAAGATCTTGCGATCCGTGGCACGGTGCGTGAGCTCGATACGCTCACCTGCGCCACAGAAATAGACGGTGTGCTCGCCGACGATGTCGCCACCGCGTATGGCGTGCACGCCGATCTCTTTGCGGGGACGTGCGCCTACAAGGCCTTCACGGCCATGCACGACCTGTTCGTCGTTGAGCGCGTAGGAATCCTTGAGGATTTCGATTAGTCGCTCCGCAGTGCCGCTGGGCGCATCTTTTTTATGATGGTGGTGCATTTCGAGCACTTCAGGCTCGTATTGATCGCCGAGGATGTCGGCGGCCTTGCGGGTCAAATAGTTGAGTGTGTTGACGCCTATAGAATAGTTGCCTGCCCAGACCACTGGGATCTTGCCTGCCACTGCGTTGACAATGGCTGCTTTCTCTTCGGCGGTGTGGCCAGTGGTGCCAATCACGAGCGGGATGTTGTTGGCGACCGCCAGTTCGGCGATGCCAAGAGTAATCTCATGAAAGCTGAAGTCGATAATCGCATCGCAGTTGGCGACGTTTGCGCTGGCATCGTCACCTGCATCACAAGCGGAGGCGATCACCGCGTTGTGCGCTTCGGCAATTTCAGAAATGGCGAGGCCCATGCGTCCGCGTGAGCCGTTGAGTAAAATTTTGAGAAGCATAGCAAGTGGGTGTTTCTTAAATGATTAGACGAGCGAGAGGTCTGCAAATAGCGTATCGAGCACTTGGCGTGTGCTATCGGTTAGGCCGCTCAGAGGGAGGCGAACTTCATCGGATTGAATGATGCCAGCTTGCTTGAGTGCATACTTGATTGGCACTGGGTTTGGCTCGAGGAAGATGGCCTTGAAGAAAGGATAATACTTCAAGTAGATCTCCCGAGCGCTCGCGTAGTCGTTATTTTTTGCAGCCTGTACCATCTGCACCAAGGGAGAGACCACTAGGTTTGACGCCACGCTGATCACACCAGTTGCGCCTGCGGACATGAAGGGTAGGATCAAACCGTCGTCACCACTCATCACTGCGTAGTCGGGGCCGAGCGCACGGACGTATTCGACGACCTTCTCGCACGATCCTTCGGCAGCCTTCATGCAGCAGACGTGTGGATGCGTCTCGTAAAGACGTGCGGTGACGTCGACCGAGATTTCAATGCCACAACGTGAGGGGATGGAGTAAAGCACGATAGGCTTCTCGGTTGACTCGGCAATCTTGCTGAAATGCTGAAATAGACCCTCTTGGCTGGGCTTGTTGTAGTAAGGCGCAACGATTAGAAAGCCGTCCGCGCCAGCTGCTTCGGCTTGGCGGGTCAAGTCGATTGCTTCGTCTGTCGAGTTCGAGCCAGTACCAGCGATCACCGGCACCTTGCCGCCGGCGGCTGCCACTGTGGCACGCACCACTTCGATATGCTCCTTGTGGGTCAGTGTGGGGGATTCCCCGGTGGTGCCGACCGAGACGAGTCCGTCGATATTGCCATCAAGCTGATGCGCGACGAGCGCATCAAGATCTTCAAAGGAGACGGCACCCGCACGCATCGGTGTGGCTAAGGCTGTGAAAACGCCTGAAAATTGATTTGTGTTCATGTTCTGTTTGAAAAGGATTGGCTTAGGTCACATGACCGCAGTTCTGCATTAGCACGTCGATATCATGCCTCTTATTCAATAGAAAATTTCGCATTCCTCTCAAACTAACTATAGTCCATTATGTCAGTTCTTGAAACAATTCACGGCCTTCTCTCCCTCGCGGTCGAAAATGGGGCTAGCGATGTGCACATTAAATCCAATAAACCAGCATTTCTTCGGCTAAGCGGGCGCTTGGAATCAGTCGAGATGGACCCGATCGCGCCGGCTGAGGTGAGAGAGTTTATTGAGCAATCCGTGCCCGCCGAGTTTCACGATATCTGGGTGAAAAATCGGCAGGTGGACTATTCGTATAATGCTCCAGGTGTCGGCCGTTTCCGTGTGAACGGTTTCTTACAGCGTGGTTTGCCCAGTATTGTGATGCGCCATGTGAGCGATCACCCCCCCACGTTTTCAGACTTGAACATTGATGGCGAGACTCTCGCGAAGTTATGCACAGAGAAAAACGGGATTGTGCTCCTTTGTGGTGCCACTGGTTCCGGTAAAAGTTCTACTTTGGCTGCAATGGTTAATCACATCAACCATAGCTATGATCGACATATTGTAACTTTGGAGGACCCGATCGAGTATACTTATGCAGATGTGAAATCGATTATCAATCAGCGTGAGATTGGCATCGATTGCCCCAGCTTTGCTCAAGGCATGCGCTCGGTGCTGCGTCAGGACCCGGATGTGATTCTAGTTGGCGAAATGCGTGATCGCGATACGTTCGAAACCGCACTGCAAGCATCAGAGACGGGGCACCTAGTGTTTGGCACATTACACGCATCAAATGCACAACAGGCAGTGCAGCGACTCTTTGAGTTCTTCCCAGAAGAGCGTAAGCTATCCTTGCAGCGTCAACTCGCGGGTGCGCTGCGTGCAACCATTACGCAGAAGTTACTGACGGCGATGGAAGGTGGAGGCCGTATTCCGGTGTCAGAGGTCTTCGTGCTGGACGCGCTTGGGCGTAAAACGATTCAGGACGGGAAATTTGAAAAAATCGAAGCCGTCATTGAAGCTTCGGAGGATAATGGCTCGAAGACTTTTAATCAGGATCTGTTCCGCCTCGTGAAGGGGGGCTTAATCTCGAAAGCCGATGCGATCGATAATTCACCGAACCCGCGCCAGTTGGAGATGAATTTGAAAGGGATTTTCCTCAGTAGTGGTGGAATCATTAATTAAGTGCAAAGCGCGGTGCATTGCCTCATTCTTGGTAAAGTTTGGCCTGAGCCCAGCTCGACTGCGGCGGGGCGGAGGACTGCAGATATCATCCGCTCACTACAGGCGGCGGGCTATCGAGTCAGCTTTGCTTCGGCTGCACGTCCGTCTGAGCACAGTCTTGATCTAGAGACGCTGAGCGTGGGGACACACGCGGTGCAGCCGAATGATTCCACATTTGATAGCTGGCTGGCGGAACACGCACCAGATGTCGTCATCTTCGATCGTTTCATGATCGAAGAACAATTTGGCTGGCGGGTCGAAAAAGCCTGTCCGCAGGCATTACGGGTGCTGGATACCAGTGATCTGCACTGTCTACGCGAGGCGCGCCAAGCGCAGCTCAAACACGGCGGTGGGCTAGATTTGTATAACGACATCGCACTGCGCGAGATTGCTGCGATTCATCGCTCAGATCTGACGCTGATTATTTCGGAGCATGAGATGGAAGTGTTGCGCACTCAGTTTAACATTGCAGAGGCGCAAATTGCATATTGGCCATTTGGGCTGAATTTAGCCGAATCGAAGTTCCCTAGCTTCGAAGCGCGGCAACATTTTATTATGATCGGCAGCTTTATGCACGCCCCCAATGTCGATGCCGCGCGCTGGTGCAAACAGGCTATTTGGCCGCTGATTCGCCAGGCATTGCCAGAGGCGGAGCTGCATTGCTACGGCTCGTATGGAGAAAAGTATCAAGCCGAACTACATACGCCGAAGGCGGGATTCTGGTTTAAGGGCCGCGCCCAAGAGGCACTCGCGACGATGGCAAACTATCGAGTCAATTGTGCGCCGCTCCGCTACGGTGCCGGGCTCAAGGGGAAGTTGTTTGATGGCTTTGAGACTGGCACGCCTTCGGTCACGACGCCGATCGGTGCGGAAGGCGTGACCGGGGCGATGGATTGGGGCTGCGCGATCTCAGCAGATCCGCAACAGTTTGCCGACGCCGCGATTACGCTTTATACAGATGCGGCACGATGGTCGCAGGTGCAGGCGCAAGGCCAACAGATCGCGAAGGAACGTTTCGACGCGGCCGTGTGGTTGCCGCGACTGCCGCAATTTCTTGAGGCCGCGATTTTGCGGCTCACCGAGGATCGAAAGCAACACTTTGTCGGCCGGATGCTGCGCCATCATCACCATCGCAGCACTGAGTTTATGAGCCGTTGGATCGAAGCAAAGAATCGCTGAAGTTTCCGATTTTTAGCTGCTGAACTGATAATTCAGAAAAACGTTCAAAGCTCCTGTCAGCACACTGGAATCGAGCTTCTAACGAGCCGCCATCTCGATAAATAGCTGATGTGGTCAGTGTTTTGTAATGTTTCATTTCTTTCGTCGAACGTCCACCTTGAGTTTCGGCGTTATTGCGACGTAAACTCCAAGGTTTTGGATCCCTTCTTCTTTCGTGTGACTTCGGCAATCAGCAGGAGCAGCCCAAGGAAGCTGACAGCCCAACCCGCCAAGGCAATGGCGTTCGTTCTTGCCAGTACCTCGGAGACGAAGTCGCTGGGACCTTGCAGGTGGATACGGTCCGTCTCTGAAATTCCGTCTGCCAGTTGAGCTTCAATCTTGTCGACGACTTCAGTGTGACGTTCAAGTGTTATCTTCGAGTGGGCGCCAGCAAACTGCGCTTGCAGCCAGATCAGCATCCCTAACAGCATCACAGCGCCACACAGAGTTATTCGTATCCATTTCATTTCTCAAGATCCGTCAGAAGTGTAGCACGGCCCTGGCCGTTGTCACCACTGAATTGTTCGGCGTTTATTCTGTTGGCGTGAATGAGGCGGTAGAATCTCTTTTTATGGCTGGGTTAAGTTGAACATCACCTTCGGTGCATTTCTCCAGAAATCCTTCTACATATATTTCGTCGCCCGGATTTAGATTATCTTCGCCCCAATGCCAAGTTGGGAAGACGCAGTGAATGTTGTGCTCTAAGTAAATATGGTTACCGTCATCGCGATCTTGGACGCGAAGCACCTTCCCTTTAACTGTGATCATCTTCCCGATAAATGGCTTACCTTTACTCGTAACGTGATGCGCATGAAACTGAGCGGCAGGCTTCCCATAGTCTAACTGCCAGCCTTTTGTGCAACTGCTTGCGAGACCTGCGAGGATAAGTGCTGCCAAGATGGTTAAGGGTCTTGTTCTCATGTCATTTCTCTTCTCTGGACGAACGGCGTGAATCAGACTTTTCTTGGCGCGAGAGCGGCAAGAAATAGTTCTGCATTCATCTTGTTCGGCATCCTTTTTCCATCAATCTCATAGTCCGCTCTTTTCGCTGTTCGACACTTTGAGTGGGATGGCAAGGTTCGCATTCAGTTTGTGCTTCGCATCCCAAAGGGCCAAGTAGAGCATTTGAGGACGCCCCTTTTCATCCGTCAATACGAAGGGGCGTTCAACACGACTGGGCTTCCATATGCTCCCGTCCTCCATCAAGAATTCTTTCTTCATAAAGGTGAAGGGATCGGCCTCCCGCCAGTGAACACTATCCTCAGAAACCAGCCGGGCCAGGGTCGGCCCGAAGACGTGAACGATGCAGTTGTATTGCCGAGCCGTCTCGTCGTACCAAATGCAAGCATCCTCGGTCTGCGTCTTGTCGAAGATCGGTTGTTCCTGGAAGACGAACGGGCCCTGCGGCTGGTCGGCATGGCCGACGAGCTGGATGCGGAAGATGTCCTCCTTTTTGGGATCATCGCCTTTCGCGATCATGGTATAACGTCCATCCTTATAATAAACCGCCGGATTGCACGCGACGTTCTTAAAGATGCGATTGTCTGGCTTTACCACCGGCGTCTTGCTTCGAATGAACGGTCCTTCCGGATTTTCAGCAATGGCGACCCCGATACACTGAGAATCGCGGAACAGCTTCATATTCCTGTTCTGCCACTGCTCGCTGGGCGGCATGCTTTCCCCGTCCGCCTTCGCTGCGGCACCCAGATTGTTCGAAATGTAATAGAGGCAGATTTTACCATCCGCAACGCACACGCTCGGGTTATGCGCATTCACCACATCCCAGCCGTCTGCGTTACGATTTTCAATGACGGTTCCGGTGGTTCGGAACGGCCCCTCCGGCCGATCGGCAACCGCATGCGCAATTTCCGAATAACGGATCCAGCCGTGAAATCCCCGTTTTTCAGGCCAGCGCGCGTAATAGGCGTGATACTTCCCGTCCGTCCACTTAATGACACTTGTGCCCCAAATCCGATAACCGGGATCGGCCAGAAGTTGCGAGGACAGCTTTCTCGCGTAGTAGTTCTCCTTCACCGCGAGGGGAAGCGGTTCCAGCGCTATCTGCGTCTGCACTTCATCTGCCGTCGCCACTGGTCCGATCGCCGCAAGCATGGCCACCAAAACGGAAATAGGTTTTATTAACTGCTCTGTATTCATTTTTATTTCTCCGTCGAACGTGAAGCTCAGGCGACGAGCGCTTGCGCTCGTTGTCTGCGGCGCCTTGTTGGCACATGTTTTCAGTTACTGCTTTCGACTGGTCGGCTCGGAGTTCTCTACAAAATCGAATAGATAGAGCACGACTCCTACGTGACAGCTGTACCACCATTGCTTGTATTGAAAACCAACGACAATCCGATTGTCGGGCTGAAGGTAATAGGTCACGTAGTTTGCGGTTTGAATGGCGCGCTGCCGCATCTTTTCGTCGTTGGTCGCCTCTGATAGCTGCATCAACATAGACGCCCAGTTCAGACTGTGGATGCCCATGACCACGTTGCACTGCAGTTGTTCGCGGATTCCTTCGGCTGGCTCGAATCCCTTGATCTTGTCTAGGAAGATTTTCTCGACCCAGTCGTTGAGTTCCACGGCGATCTCCAGGTAACCGTTCTTTTCGGTATGGTTGTCAATCAGGTAGCGGATGGTGTCGAGGCAGTCGTAGTTCGTGCGTCCCTTTGGGCTGGGCTTTATGTCTTCGTAGAAGCCGCGGAACTCCTTGGTCTTGATGGGCCCGTTCACGAGCCAGTTCCAGGTCAGGTCCCGCTTGGCTTTGTAGCGATCATTGCCGTTCGCGGCATCCAAGCGTTCGAAGAGCATCACGGCGTAGATCACGCTGCTGGTGTATTCCTCAACAACCTTTCCGGTTTTGGGCTCGACGCGGAAGGGCCAGTTACCGTTGGGGCGCTGCCGAGCGGCTAGCGTGTTGGCGATGTTTTCGGCGGCGATGTGAAACCGGACCTCGCCGGTCGCCTCGTGAAGATCCAAATAGGCGAGGGCCATGATCGCGGCCTTGTCGGGCATCAAGCCCCCATGGTCACGAAAACCAGAGGGCTTCTTTTCTTCAAAGGTGCTGTAAGGAAGATTGCCGTACAGCCAATCAGCGGGACTACTATGGGCGATGTTCCAGTCGGCCAGTTCAATCGCCTGTTTTAGGACTCGTGGATTCTTGGTATACTTTGAGTAACCGGTTAGCGTACGAATCATCAGGGAGTGATGAAAAGCCGGGTATGAGACGTGGCGGTCGATGGAGTTGGGAAAAGGTGCCCCGTTGTGCTGGAGGTTGGAGTAGTAAACCCAGGGCATCTGCATTTTGCCAGCCTCATCCTTGATGGTGTCCGTTGCCCCCTTGAACCATGCGGGGTGGTCATCGAGGATAAAGGACATGCCGCGTTTGATCGTCTCTTCGTAGGATTGTAGCGGCAGGAGTTTGCCATCAGCGTCTCGTTTCACCTCGGCAATCGTCATGATCTTACGCCAGTCGATCGGCTTTGCGGTGTTTGTATCCGCCGCCTGGCATGGGAGTTTGAAAAGTATGATTCCAGCGATTATTACTTTTGTTAGGTAATTCATGGTGTTTCTTTTCGAATACTCTAAGCTTCCATTTATAAGCCGAACGTCCGAGTCATCCTGCGCCTGACCGAGGGCGCGCTCCGACTCCAAGGTTGATGGTTGAACGATCATGAGCTTTTCGACTCGCAACGGGTCAGGCGTTAGGATCGACGCCTTGTTCGGCTTTCGTCGATCGATCCATTTGTGGTCTACTCCAGCTGCTGAAGGCCATCCTCTGCGGCCACCCTGAACAGGGGGCTTTCATCCTGATCCTTGCGGTTCAAATAGGCGCGAATGGAGTCGCCCTCCGCCTGCCTTCCTCGTTGGCCCATTGCCGAGGGGGGAACCGGGCCCTTGCCGATCCATTTTCGTCTCCAGTACCGGGCGTAAATCAAGTCACCTTTCCGTATGCCTTCGCCTTTTTCCGGATTGCCCACCCTAATTTCAGCAATGTAATGCCTGTATTCCCAATCCCCCTTTTTCTCAGTGCGCTCGTATATTGCCAACAATTCCCCCGTGACCACGTGAGTCGCCAGTTCATGCATTTGCTGCGGCGTCAATCTCGGGCCGACAGCCCACAAGGTGGTTGCCAGAGCGATGGCGGCGGTAAGTCCAATTATCAGGCTTCTCTTGTTCATGGTCTCTTTTGTAGGTGCCGAACGTGGAGGACTGACAACCCAGCCCGAGTAGTTAGTAGTCTAAGTGGTTGTCGAATTAGTGGCGGCGTAAATGGGGTTGACCAGCTCCGTCTGGTTCGACCCCGGAGGTCTGATGGGCTTCAATATCTCTATCGAGTTTCGTGTTCATTCTATTCGCTAGTTGGAGGTGGGCATACGCTTTGATTGCCATGGGAATCCAATATGTAAAGGCACTGAATAGCGACGCCCCTAGAGCTAGTGAATAAACGGTCTCTTCTGAAAAATCTCTATTTTCTTGGGAAGTTATTCCAATCAGGAAGAGTAGTCCTCCGAGAACAAAACCAGCTATCACCAAAGCGAAAAACGAATGAGGCGCGAAGATCACGTAAGACCAGAAATTCGTTTTTTCTCTTTTATTCATTATTTCTGTCGAACGTAGAGAGGACTCGATGCGCGAAGCGCATTGAGTCACTCGACTGGTTAGCCCCGATTCCTTACATATATTCCAACAGGAATACTGTGAAAAACAAGGACAGTGCGTAAGACTCAGCTAAATTTATTTCGTTCCAATTGCATAGCTTCGGGAAAAGGCGATTCCAGAGGGATCTAATTATTAGCATCGAAATAACAATCGAAAGCACTATAGAGATTAAGCTGACGATAGCCATGGCGGGGATGTTTCCTTCGCAAATGGTTTCGACTAATAGAGAAGTCTGATCATCGATTAGGAGTGGAGATAGGACGATCACATAGCCGATAAGTGCTAGTGACATCATGATATTGTATTTTATGGTTATTTTCATTTTATTATTTCTGGTTAACGTAGAGTGTGAGTGTAGATGAGCGCCAGCGAAATCTATTGTCTCACCACGACTTGTTGGGTTTTTAGTCTGTGTTAATTCCGACATCTCCTTTGAACTTGGTTGGATCAAATATCTCGAAAATTGCATCTGTCCCTTTCCATAGGTTCCAAAGTAATGCAACGCTGGCTAATCCCACTAGCGGCCCAAGCACCTTATGTATTCGGTAAGCTGAGTATTCTTTCGCCGCCGTGATCATTAGATAGAGTAGGGCTCCTAGTATGAGAAGTAAGACGATTGCTTTCGATAGTTTTATTATTCCGTTTTTTCTGACTGCTGCATGACGCTCATCTAGAAGTCTCCGAACTACACCATCAGCTTCTTCTTGTGGTATGCTTTCATCTTTCAGGAATTCTTTTACGCTATCAGGCTCATCTCCCCAGATGATCTTACATCGTGCTCCTGTGATAGCTTTGTTCATTGATTCTTACCCAACGTAGACGAGAGGAATAGATGAGCGCCAGCGAAATCTATTGCCTCATCGGACTGGTTAGCTTTCGATTTTATCAATATTGAGCAGGTCGGAAATCTCATCCCGAATGAAATTCGCTTGCTCAATGTGCTGCAATGATCTGACCAACTTCTTTTCTTTATTCTGAGCGTCAACATACATGACAGTAAAGCTCGACTGGTTGTAACCTCCGCTGGTTCGCTCTCGAACAACAACAGCGTGTAATTCATCTACTTTTAATTCTTTATTTCCTGTCCACGGGATAGGGTATGACCTTGCGCTAAAGAGGCTCGGACTAATTCTAATGTCAGTTTTATTGAAAAGGCTAGCGATGCAGAAATAAGTTAAGCCAACTCCAACGGCAACATGTCCTATGGGAAAGATAATCGCCAATAGATCCATGGGGCTTTCACTCTTAGTCACTGTAGAATACCAGAAAACCAAGAAGCTGTCCCAAGCGATGCAAAAGAAGATCAAAGGGATGGTTTTGAGGGAAAACCATTTTCTTCTGATTAGAATGCTATCATTTTCGATGTTCGCATCTAGTCCTTCAGGAATTGTTCTTTTCATATTTCTTAGCTAACGTGGAGGATGAGCGACTAGTGGGCGCAGCACACTAGTTGCTCACTCCGTCTGGTTCGCTCCGATCCTTTGGGATGTGAGGAAGCGTGAAATACATCACAGACTCCTCCTTAAACATGAAGTAAAGCGCCACTGCGCAGAAAGGCAACAATGGGCTACCTAGCGTGATGAAGAAGAAACTAATGGCTGTAACCCATGCCCATTTCTTTGCTTCTCTTAATTTCTTTCCTGCGATCAGGCCCAGAATTCCAAGGGCAACAAAAACAACCGAATAGATTATTTTTTCATTCAAGGTGTTGGAGTTCGATGCGCTGAAAAAAGCAAGTGGAAGCAGGGCTAGTAGCAGTGCCGATTCTATCCACAAAAGAACTGAGCAATACTTGATGCCTTTTGTTGGTGGATGTTTGAATTCTTTCATTCCTTCTTAGCGAACGTAGAGTGTGAGTATAGATGAGCGCCAGCGAAATCTATTGCCTCACCACGACTGGATCGACCTCGTAAGTCAGAGTGGTTTGATTTCTTCTAATGATTACAGGATCGTCCTTCGGGTATATTACCCCTTTTTTTAGTAGGATTCCTTCGCCAGTATCTGCATGCATGTCGATAACTCCAAAATACAAGGGGACTAGAGTCTTCGCGTGTAATTCTATGACGCTTGGAGGTGATGCCGATGCTCCGACTTCACATACTGAACCTCCCCACTGAGACTTTCCTTTTTCTTTTCCATCAGCCTTAATTGTTACTTCTCCATAGGGTTCATCGGGTCCTGGTCCTGTGACGATGAACTGTGTAGCGACTCCTTCGATTGCTGATTCGAATTCAGGGGATTCGGTTCCAATTAACACATAGATTCTATTTTTGCTCTGACTATCGCACCCTGAAAGTATCAGAATGCTGATTAAGCTAAGAATCGTGGTGAGGGTCGTTTTCATTCTTCTGTCGATCGTAGAGTGTGAGTGTAGATGAGCGCCAGCGAAATCTATTGTCTCACCACGACTGGATCTGTCCTTCAGAATGCACTGAAAGCGAAATATCCGCGATGAGTTTCGAGGTCGTAGGCGATAGTGGTTCCACCTGAATTCGATGGTTTTAAATCCTGACAGAATAAGGCATTTTTAATTTCGTAGTCGATCTGATTGTTTTCGATGAAATCTGCCATGTAGCTTAGGTCGATATCCTTCTCTGGTTTTAGTTCCCATTCATTTTCTTCAGCATAAGCTTGGATATCATCTTCCGAGATGGTGAATACGGCAAATTTTACGCTTCCGAATCCACCTCTTGAGTAGTAAGAAATTTCAGAGGCTGTGCTTGGTAACCATGAAACTGAATCAACATTGGTTCCCATTTCTGGTTTAGGAGCCAAGGCGGATTTTACTTTCAGAACCACCAACACGGGAAGGGCGACGCATGCTAGGATGGTCACTAGTGTGATGATTTTTTTCGTTCTTTTTTTCACAGATCGTATAGTATCCGTGACTTTTATCATGTGAAAAGTCGTGATTTATTTGTGTATCTGTGGAGTATTGCTTAGTTTGATCGTTAGGCAATTGTATTTTTAATTGGGTTTTATTATTTTGTGTTTATTCTTTTATTTTAGGGCAGAGTGGATGTTTGAGGATTGCTTTAGCTCTTCTTTGGGCTTACTCGTGGTGTCGAATATTAACCTTACTAAACATGGCTTGAGGTCATGTAGTAGTTATTCGACTTATGCATGACTGGGTTAAAGTTCACTTGAAGGCATATTCGGGCGCGAGTGTGGAGGAGCGACGGGCGTGGTGGATCACGCTCAAGTGGTATTTTGGTTATTGCGCGAAGAAGGAGTTGGGGGAGCCGACCAACCGCGATAATGGAAAGATTTTTTGGCGAAATGCGGTCTTGTGCGCAGATCCAGAAGATTGGCAGAAGGCGCAGTGGGGCGATGCGTTAAAGTGGTTTTTTGAAGAGCTGGCGGCTCACGATGTTGCAGGGGCGAAGTTGAGGAGTGCGCTGCGTCGTCGTCACCTAGCGTATGCGACGGAGAAGGCTTACATGGGTTGGTTGCGGCGTTTTCAGGCGTTCTTACATCCGAAGGAAGCGATGGGCTCGGAGTCGGCAGACGTGGTGCGTTTTTTGACTTACTTGGCGGAGGAGAAGGAGTTGGCGCCGACGGGCCAGAACCAGTGTTTTAATGCCTTGTTGTTTTTCTTCCGCTATGTGCGGGAACAGCCGGATGTAGATTTTCAGGGAGCCACGCGGGCTAAGAAGCGGCAGCGGGTGCCAGTCGTTTTATCGACGCGGGAGGTGACGCGCTTATTGGAGCTGTTGCCGACGAAGTTTCGGCTAATGGGGCGCTTGCAGTATGGAGCAGGTCTGCGGGTGAGTGAGTTATTGCGTTTGCGGGTAAAGGATCTGGATTTTGATCGCGGGCAGTTGGTGGTCCGAGGAGGCAAAGGCGATAAGGATCGGATCACGGTGCTGCCGAGTTCTTTGGTGGACTTATTGCAGCTGCAACTAGAGCAGGTGCGGGCTTTGCATGTGGAGGATGTGGCTGCGGACTTTGGCGGTGCAAGTATGACGGAAGCGTTGGCGCGTAAGTTCAGGGTGGCGCGGGCTGAGTTGAGCTGGCAGTATCTGTTTCCGCACAGTCGGCTAGCGAAAGATCCGCGTAGCGAAGAGATGCTGCGGCACCATGCTTTGGAGAACTCTTACCAAAATGCGATCCGCACGACGGCGAAGAAGGCGGGCATCGAAAAGCGAGTAACGCCGCATGTGTTACGGCACAGTTTTGCGACGCATATGCTCGAAGGTGGGGCAGATATACGCACGGTGCAGGATCTACTCGGGCATGCCTCGGTTGAGACGACGCAGATCTATACCCATGTGATGAAGAAGCCGTTCGGGATCGTAAGTCCGTTGGATCGACTTTGAGCCGTGCTGCGCACGGAGTGAAAGTGAGGGTGAGTCGTGCTGCGCGCGGAGTGATCACGCTATGCGCGAAGTGAGGGCCGTGCCCTTACCTCTTGAACTGGTAGTGCTTGAAGGCTTCCGGATCGACTGAGTTTTCGATGCCGTCAGGGAAGAGGGGCGCGAAGTCGTCGTAGGCTGCATGGACATCTTGGTTGGGAGGCCAGAAGATGCCGGCTTTGATTTGTTCGATAACGGCGGCGGCGCACGCTCTGGCGGAGTCGAGGTGGCTGTCGGTAAATCCCTCCCAGCGTTCGATGCCGCTCTTCTCAAGTGTTTGAGCGAGATTGAAATAGGCGACGGTGGGCCGCTGGCCGCCGGCTTCGTGTTTGGCGAGCACGTAGAGTGGTAGTTGTAGGTCGGTCCAGCGGTAGGTTTTGCCCTCGTGCTCGAAGAAGGCTTCCTCGGGGAGGTGCTTGGGTGGTGCTTTTTTTGCGACGACCGCGAGGTGTGTCTTTTCGGGATTAGCGGCTGAGTTACTGGTCTTGTAGTCGATCAATTCGAGGCGTTCGCCGCGTTGATCGATCCGGTCGATGCGGCCCTTAATGGTAAAGCCGCTGAGGGGGATTTCGAAGGCTTCTTCTGTATTCAGTATTTTGATACTGCCGTTGTTCTGGGTGTCTTCGACTTGGTGTTGGCAGAAGGCGTAGATGCGCGCCATGATCGCTTCGTGCTGTAGCCGTAGGGCGAAGGAGAGCTTGTCGCCATAGCGGTGCTTGAGCATTTCTTCGGCGATGGCGTGTAGCTTTTTGACTAAGGTGGCTAGGTCGGTGCTGCTGTCGAAGGTGTAGCCATTGAGCTCGGCGACGGTGTCGTGCACAAGGTTGCCAAAGGCGGCGGGATTGAGCTCGCGTGTTTCGACATCGACCGGGCGCATATTGAGAATGTGCCTGAGGAAGAATCGGAAGGGGCATTGCAGGTAGCTTTTAAGGGCGCTGACGGAGATCGAGGTCGGCAGCGGTAGGTCGAGGGTAGGCGAGAGTCTCCACGCGGCGCTGTGCTCGATGTCGGCACTGCTGTCTTCGGTCTCGCTGAAGAGCTGTCGGGTGCGGCTGAGGAGGGTATCGGACGCGCCTTGAAAGAGGAGGCGTGAGGGTCTCAATGGCGTGTGATCGTCGCCCGCTTGTGGCACGAGAATGTCGATGTGGCCATGCTCGCCTGCGCGTCGGCGGCAGAGTGCTTCGAGTAGGTAGGCGTCGCGGGCGAAGCGCTGTGCGTTGGTGCGTAGGCCGAGTTCCTCGCGCAGGGCCTCGGGTAAAAAGGCATCACCGATCACGGACTCGGGCACGATGCTTTCGTTAAGACCAGCGAGAATGAGGTGGGGCGCATCATTCCACAGAAGTTCGAGCCAGCCGAGTAGGTCGTGCGCTTCGCGTGGGCGGTCGGGATAAACTTTAGTGCGCTGCAGACTCTGCCGAAATGCAGAGCGGCTGAACGCTTTGGGGAGTTTTGAAAATAAGTTTTCTGCTTCGGCGGCGTTGTTGAGCAACTGACGGACGGCGTCGGCACGCTCCTTCCACTGGCTGCTGGCTTGGCCGGTAGTCTCAATTTTTTTCGTCGAGTAGATGTGCTGCAGCGCCTGCGCGAGTGAGTTGCTGAAGTTGCCTGATGTGTTGAGTTCTGCGGCGAGTGTGTTGAGTTGTGCGAGGGCGTTGTGCAGCGCCGAGTCTGTTTTACGCGCGGCAAAGTGGATCAGTGTGGCCAGGTCGGGCGCGAGGTGGTCCTTGAACAGGCGATCGAGTTGGCGCAGTAACTCGTCACTGCTGCTGGTTTTTAGCCACAGCTGAATGTCAGGGTGCTGAAGGAGTGTACGGATCGTAGTAGTGCTACAATCATCGCAAAGTTGGCAAAGTAGCTCAGTGAGTCGCCCGACGCCGCCGAGATGCAGCGCTTGCCCTTCGGGATCGTAATTAGGGATGTTAGCCCGCTCGAGGGCATCGACCACGATGGGGTTGAGCGTCGGGTCCGCGAGTCCGATGAGCACGGATTCGGGAGCTTTTCCTTGGGTGCTTGCGGCGATAGTAGCTGCGGTCGTTTTGGCTGAGGCGAAGGTTTGTAGATGGCACCCCCATGCTTCGAAGGGCAGCGGGCGTTGCGTCCAGTGCTCTGTAATCGGCCGCCCCCATTGATCGAACTGTGCGTCTTCGGGACCGTAGATCCACACTTCGACCTGAATGCTTTCTTGTGCGCGTTCGAGGGCTTGCAGCGGCAGCGGTTGTGGGTCGGGAGTGGCAGCGAGAATAATACGTTTAATTTGCGGCGGTGCGACGTAGCTCTGTGCGGCTGTACGGCGGGCGTGTTTGGGGTCTTTAAGTGCGCGTGTTTGGAGTTGATCGAGGTAGAGGCCTTCGAGGCGGGCGAGTTCGCCCCAACGTGCTGGCTCGTGTCCGCTCTCGGCGGTGCGTTGTGCGGCGAGTGCGAAGTCGAGGCCTTCTTCGCCGAGTTCGTTGCGCAGCTGCATGAGGCGTTGCGCCATGCCGAGTTGCCAACTGGTGTTTTGCTCAGGGGCAATAGGAAAGAGGGCTTCAAATTGAGTGCAATCAATCGCACCGAGCACGGTGACCCATGCGGCGGTGACGCTTTCTTCGTTGGCGATCGGCTCGGCTGTGATCGCTTGCCCGAGGAAGACATCGGGCGTGACAATTTCGGGCGGAAATAAGCCGCAATCGCCAGCGGCCAACGCCAGCGCTTCGCGTAAGCGGCGGCCAGATTGAACGGTGGGAACGATGATTAGGTCGCTACTGAGATCTATGCAATCGTCGTTGGCAGTTTTGAGTAGCTGCTGGGTGATGGCGGGGAGTAGGGAGAGATTCCAATCTAAGTATATCGCGACGCGGTTGGGCATGGGAGGGAAAGTGGGCAAGTGGGACGAAGCGCGAGTAGCGCGAAGATGGTGAACCGTCTGCGGTTTGCCCCGCAGGGGTGACTGAACTGGGTGCCCGTTGGGCAAGTGAAGAAACAAAGTGACGAGTATTAGGAATTATCGAAACAATGTGAGAAATCCATGGAGGACACGCCATTGTAGGAGCACCTCAAGTGCGAAGTATTGATAGAATCCTACGATACTCCAGTAAATCATTTGGTAGCTGCGTTTGATAGTCTTGTGGCGTAAACGTTGTTGGGCGAGATAGGCGGCTGGCCATCCGCCGAACAATTCAAGGAAGTGTAAGATTGCTTCGGAAACACGTGAAGCGCCTGCCTGTGCGCGACGTTTGTCGTGCCAATAAGCGGCGTAAGTGACGAGTGAGATTAGCACTAAGTAAGCTAACACGAAGCGTGGTTGAGCCCACTGACATGATTTGATCAGAGCCAGTATCGGCAGAATCAGCAGGACTACGATCAGTCGGTGTGTGTGCATGGCTATAGTGTCGGAGTAAACCAATACGATCAGCGATTCCTGCTTAGCGGTCCGATCATCTTGGTTCGTTACAGGTCTTCCAAAATACTGCGGAGTTCTTCGGCGGGTTCGTCGTGGTGTTGAGAGACTGCGAGTTGTAAGGCGTGCTCTAAGATTAACTTAGCCCGGTCTGCCTGGCCGTGCTGGAGTAAGGCTTTTCCCAATAGAATGCGGGGAAGCATCCAGTCATCGCGCGAATCGGTGCAGCTTTGTAGGTGCGGGATGGCGGCTTCGGTAGTGCCTTCGTCGTAGAGGGCTTGGCCGAGGCTGAAACGGAATAGCATGTTGTCGGGCTTGGCTGCGACTTTAGGTAGGAAGATTTCGGACTTTTTCATGAACAAGAAATTGAGAGAATTGAGGTCTGATGAGTCCTCGGTCGCGGCTGCCTCGGAGGTCATCCTTCCCGCAATAAGGATGCATCTTTAGGGCGTTATCCCTGCGTTTTTCGGGTTGAATTTACTGAATGAAGACGACAATGGCGGTGATATTGTCAGGTCCGCCCTCTGCGTTGGCATGCTCGACTAGCTCTTGGCAAATGGCTTCGGGTGTGCCGTCGACCTGAAGAGCGGCGTGGATCTGCTGTTTTGTGACGATGTTATCGAGCCCATCCGTGCAGAGCAAGAGGCGGTCGCCGGATGCGATGGTGAGGCGGAACTGATCAATGCGGACGTTTTCGTCTTGGCCGACGCAGCGTGTCAGGGTATGCGGATATTCCTCTGGCATCAGGTTGCGTGCGCTTTCGCCAGCTCGTTCGATAAACTCTTGCTCCATCGTGTGGTCGATAGTGGTTTTATTAAAGTCATCGCAACGTAGATATCTGTTACGTGCACTTTCACCGGCTCGTTTGATAAATTCTTGCTCCAAGGTGTGATTGATGGTGATTTTATTAAAGTCATCGCCGCGTAGATGATAGGCGGCGGAGTCTCCAACATGACCAATCAGCAATTGATCGCTGATAAGTTGAGCGATAGTCAGCGTGCTGCCTAAGCCAGTGAAGGGGTGTGCCTCGCTGCCTTCTTTGGTGAGGATTCGATTGATGCCGAGAATCAGTTCGCCGAGGTCGGCACATTCTTCTTCGGCATTCACTTGGCTGTAGGTCTGCTGGAGTAGTTTGATAATACGCTGGCTGGCTTCGGCTCCGCCAGGGAGTCCGCCGAGACCATCGGCGACGGCGAATACTTGATGTGCTTCGTCGATGAGAAATGCGTCTTCATTGGCGTTGCGCACTTTGCCTTGATGAGTGATGCCGTATGATGAAAGTTGCATGAAGGTACGAGTATAGTCGAGTGCGGGTCTTCTTACTAGCGAAATGTGTTACTGAAAAACGTGGCCGCGGTTGTCGCGATTGAAGCGTTTGAAGTCTTGTACCGGCAGGGCATCGAGAAAGCGCTGACCGTAGGGTTTCGTTAATATACGGGAGTCGAGCACGACAATATTGCCGGAGTCCTCGTGGCGACGAATTAGGCGGCCGATGCCTTGGCGAAACTTAACCAATGCTTCGGGTACAGTCATTTCAGCAAAGGGATTCCCCCCGCGTTCGCGAATATATTCGCTGCGGGCTTCGCTGACTGGATGGCTTGGATTGTCAAACGGGAGGCGTGCCATTATCACCTGCGACAGGGCGGGGCCAGGCACATCGATGCCAGTCCAGAAGCTATCGGTGCCAAATAGTACACCGTTGCCTGCTTGAGCGAATTTACGAGTGAGCTCGCTGCGGTCGATCCCGTGGCCTTGGCTAAATAGTGGACGCTCAATTTTAGCAAAGAAAGCTTCGGTGCGTTGGTGTACTTGTCTCAGGTCGAAGTGACTAGTGAAGAGCACGAGGGTGCCGCCGGCGACGTTGCGACTGAGCCAGCAAATCATGTTGGCAAGGTAGTCGAGGTCGAGGCGGCCCTGCCCTGGCTCTGGGGTGGGCGCATCGGTGGCGAGGTAGACTTTGCAGTTCTCTTCGTAGTTGAACGGTGAATACTCAACTTGGGTTTCAGCGACTTCACCGCCTACTTTTTCTTGAAAGCTGTCAATGCTGGTGCCATCGGAGAGTGTGGCACTGGTGAGTATGGCTGCGGTCTGGCGACTAAAGAGTGCCTCGCGCAAATAGGGAGCGACGTCGAGTGGAGCGCTGCGCAGAGTAATGAGTTGGCCTTTTTTGCCGCCGCGCTCAAGCCAGTGCACATGGTCATCTTCGGCCAGTGTAACGAAGCCGTTAATGGTGTCGCGGTACCCGAGTATACGGCGACGATGGTCTTTGAGCTCGTCTTGTACGCGCTCGTTGTCGCTCTTTTGGATGATCGCACCAAGGCGCTCGGCGACTTCTTTGAGCGGGCCAGAGACAATGTTATCGCAAAAGTCGGCTTCGTGGATGCGGAGGATCGAACGCTTGGTTAGGAAGGTGTCGCCGAGGTAACTGAAGAATTCGCCAGCCGCGGCGATGGCGTTATCCACTGCATCATGATCCCATTTTTGCCCGTGTTTGCGCAGGATCCCGCGATTGGTGCGTGGGTTATAAATACGTTTGAGCGCGCGATCGACTGCGTAGGAGCTAGCATGAATGCCGAAGTGATCGGTGGCGATCGCGGGTATACGGTGTGCCTCGTCGAGCACCACAAAGTCGTCGGGCAGGAGGATGCCGCGGGCGTCGCCTTTGGGCGGCATGCCCGCATTGATCAGGGCAAACAGCAAGCTGTGGTTGACGATGACGCAGTTGGACGTGAGCAGTTTTTTACGTGCGCGTTGATAAAAACAAGTCGCTGGGTCGCAGTTTTTCTTAGAGCAGGTGGAGCTCTCGGCGTTGACGATATCCCACACCTCAGGGAGTGGTGCGGGGGAGAGTTCCTGCACGATGCCGTTTTTGCTGGTGGTGGACCATTTGGCGAGGCGGATGAGTTCTGCCCTGCCTTCGTCTGCGAGTAATTCGGTCTGTTTGGAAGATTGCGCGTCTTTAATCGCGTTGGTCAGGCGGGTGGTGCAACAGTAGTTGCCTTTGCCGACCATGAGTGCGGTTTTGAAAGTGGCGTAGCGCTTTAGATCGGGGACGGCGTTGAACAGTTGGCGGCAGATCGTGAGGTCTTTGCTGCGGATCTGCTCTTGTAGTGTGATGGTATGGCTGGAAACGATCAACGGGCGCTCACTATCGATCGAGTGGATAAGGCCAGGAATCAGATACGCGAGGCTCTTGCCAACGCCGGTGCCAGCTTCGAATAGTAGTGGTTTGTTGGTCTCTAGTGACTGCGCGGTGCCGAGCGCCATGGCTGCTTGTTGTGGGCGGTGGTCCAGTTGCAGAACGGTTTGCAAGGTGCCGCCTTCTTTAAAAATGGAGTCAATGAGCGCAACTAGGTAGCCCGGTTTTACGGGGCTGCCTCCTGCATTTTCGATCAGTCCAATCATGCGTCTCAGAGCCTGACTACTGCTGTAGCAGCCAAGCGGCGTAACTTAAATCTGCTGGGGTGGTGATTTTTAAGTTGGCTGCATGATTGGGCACTAGAGTGGTGTGCAGACCGATGGTGGCCACTGCTGCGCTGTCGTCGGTCACGCGTAGGCCAGAATCATGCACGTGCTGGTAAGCTTTGAGAATATCTGGTAGGGCGAAGGCTTGCGGTGTCTCCATTGCCCAGAGGCGAGAGCGGTCGAGATCTTCGAGTGGGATTTGTATGAGTTGCCCTGTGGTCGGGATGCGCTTGATTGTGTCGGCCACGGGGTGAGCGAGCACTGCGGCACGATCGCGCAGCACTGCGGTGTGGAGCGCTTGTATTGATTTGGCGGATACGAGAGGGCGCGCACTGTCGTGGATGAAGACGTGGGTGCAAGTCTTTGCTTGAATGCGCAGTGCGTTGTAGACAGAGCTTTGGCGTTCGACGCCGCCGATTACCCAGTCGAGGGGCGTGCCTTGCAGGTCGATTTGGCGCAGCGCGTCCTCTAGCTCTGCTTTTTGCGCGGCGTCGCGGTAAACGATGGTGAAGCGATCGATGCAGCCGCTGGCCAAGAAGGCGCGGATACTGTGGCAGAGCACGGGGAGGCCATTGAGTGGCGCGAGTGTTTTATCCGCAACTGTGCTTTGCATGCGCGAGCCACTGCCGGCCGCCAGAATGATGGCGCTGGCGGAGGAGTTGGAAGCGGGGACTGGAGGGCTGAGAGTGATGATTAGTGAGAGTTAGAGTGAATCGCGGGGTTAACCCGCCCGCGATGGCTTATTCTGATCGGCGGCAACGACGGAGCGTTGCCCTCCATTTAAAAGGTGAATGGTATTACACTTCTGCTAGCTGCGCGCGGATGGCTGCTGCGGCAGCAGCGGGATCGGCGGCTTTGAGGATCGGGCGGCCAACGACGATGTAGCTGGAACCGGCAGCGGCAGCGGCGTGTGGTGTCATGATGCGCTTTTGTTCGTCGGCTGAGCTGCCCTTGGGGCGGATTCCAGGGGTGACGATGATTGGTTCATAGCCGAAACGTGCGCGCAGGGGAGCGAGTTCTAGTGAAGAGCAAACGAGCCCCTGGATGCCAGCGTTGAGACTGAGGTCGGCTAAGTGTTTGACCTGTGCCTCGGTGCTGGCGTGCACGTTTAGACTGCGTAGCTGAGCCTCATCCATGGAAGTGAGGACAGTGACGGCGAGCAGGTTGAGGTTTGGTGAGTGATCGGCGCGGGCTTTGTTAGCCCATTCGAGCATTTCGCCACCGCCTGAGGCGTGCAGCGTGAGCAGTTCCACGGGTAGGCTGGAAATGCTCTGCACCGCTTTGGCCACGGTGTTTGGGATGTCGTACAGTTTCAGGTCGAGGAATACTTTATAGCCACGGTCGGCGATTTCGCGGACGAAGTCGGGCCCGTAGGCAGTGAATAGCTGGAGGCCTACTTTGACCCATTCGAGAGAATCGCCCAGGCGGTCGAGCATTGCGAAGGCTTCTTCGCGGGTTTCGAGGTCGAGGGCGAGTATGAGTTTACAGGGATTCTGGTCAGGCATTTTAAAAGAATGATAAGCAGATTTGCTTGAGGCAATTTGTAAAAGCACGATTTTTCCTCGGCGGCGAACAAAAGTAGCTTCATTAATAGGGCATGCCAATCGAAACGAACAGTTCTCCCATTGAATTGACTCTGCCCTCTCCGGCCAAAGTGAATCTGATGCTGTCTGTGCATGGCAGGCGTGCGGATGGCTTTCATGCGCTTACATCGCTGGTAGTGGCCTTGGAATTTGGCGACACGTTGACGATTCGGGCGGGTGGCACGAAGGATGTTCTGCGTTGCTCCGATCCGATGGTACCGTTGGGACCAGAAAATCTCGTGTTGAAGGCGGCTGCGGCGTTTCGATCTCGTTTGGGGCGTGCGGCGTATTTTGAGTTTAATTTGGACAAGCGAATCCCGATGAGTGCTGGGCTCGGCGGCGGTAGCGGTAATGCGGCAGTGGCGCTGCGTGGGATGAATCAACTCTCGGGTGAGCCGTTTAGCAACCAAGTATTATGCGAACTCGCCGCGCAACTGGGCTCTGACTGTCCGTTTTTTATTGAGGGGCAGCCTGCCTGGATGCGCGGACGTGGCGAGGTGATCGAGCCGTTGGCGGCTGAAGTTGCTGAGCGATTACACGGCACGCGATTGGTATTGTTTCGTCCTGACTTTGGTGTGGAGTCGGCGAGTGCCTATGACCGCTTAGCGGTAGGTGCCCCAGACAGTTATGAGCCGGAAGCAGAGGGCGTGGCTCGAATCGAGCGTTTTATCGAAAGTGGCGCGTTGGGCGAATTGCTGTTTAATTCATTTGAGGATCCAGTCGGCAGTAAATATTTGGCGATTTCGACTATGTTAGCGCAACTCCGGGCCGCAGGCGTGGAGTGTTTGATGAGTGGCAGTGGCAGTTGTTGCTTCGCTTTATTGGAAGAAAACGGTGCTGATGTTGGTCAAATTGAAGGTATTGTTCGCGAGGCATGGGGCGAGGAGGTGTTTTGGGTTGAAACTTCAATTTGTTGAGTTGATGCTGTTAGCGTTAGCACTTCTATTTCCCCCTGAACTCGATCATCGATAACACTAGTGTCCGAACAAAATTCCAAAGAAGAAATCATCCTTGAGGGCATTGCTGCGTCTCCTGGAGTTGCGCACGGAACTGCGCTTTTGTATCTTCAAAAGGAATTAGACGTGCCGAGCTACGACCTGCCGCCGGAAGCTATCGATTCTGAGATCGAGCGTTTTGATCAGGCGATCTTGCAGACGCGTGAAGAGATCACTGCTGTGCGGCATAAGGTCGCTGCTTCGTTGGGCGAAGGTGAGGCGCGAATATTTGATGCGCATTTAATGGTGCTGGAGGATAGCGCACTGCTGGACGAGGTTAACTCGGAGCTGCGGTCGACGAATAAAAATGTCGAGAGCTGCTATCATCAAATCTCGCAGCGCTATATTTCGTTCTTCAGCTCGATGGAAGATGAGTATTTGAAGGAACGTGTGACTGATATTCAAGATGTGTCACGGCGTTTATTGCAGAACTTAATTGGCATGAATAAGTCCAATCTCGGGGAATTGGCGGCGCATAGCATTATCGTCTCAGAAGATATTACGCCATCTGATACTGCGGATATGGATCGTAGTAAGTTGCTTGGTTTTATCACGGATGCGGGCGGACAAACCAGTCACTCGGTAATTATGGCCCGTTCGATGCGGATTCCGGCGGTGGTCGGGCTACATAATGCGACAAAGACGATTCAGAGTGGCGATCAGATTCTGGTCGATGGGTATGATGGCATCGTAGTGATCAACCCGTCCGAGGAACGCCTGTTTAAGTATGGCAAGCTCGCCAGTGAACGTCGCAAGCTGGATGAGATTTATATTTCGGTCATTTCTGAGCCGAGCGAGACCAAGGATGGGTCGCCGATTGGGCTGATGTCTAACATCGAGGGGGCTCATGAGATGGAGCAGGTCATTGCGATGCGTTCAAACGGAGTCGGCCTATTCCGCACCGAAGGGATCTTCCTTAGACATCATGGCTATCCGCCGGAATCTGTACAGTATGATGAATATGCGGCTGTTGTAGCTGCTGCTGGAGATGAGCCCGTGATTATCCGCACCTTGGATATCGGTGGCGATAAGACTTTGGGGGATGGTAGCACGCAGGAAGATAATTCTTTTATGGGCTTCCGAGCGATTCGTTTTTGCCTTGGGAATCAGGATATTTTTAAGACTCAACTGCGAGCGATTCTTCGAGCAAGCGCCAAGGGAAACGTTAAGATTATGTATCCGATGATCAGCGGTGTAGCTGAGCTGCGACATGCGAATCAAATTTTAGAAGAAGTAAAAGTAGATCTTCGCGCTGAAAATATGGCATTTAATGAAGGGATCGAAGTCGGGGCCATGGTCGAGATCCCTAGTGCGGCTGCGATTATTGATCTATTGGCGGCGGAAGCAGATTTCTTTAGTATCGGCACGAATGATTTGATCCAATACCTAATGGCGGTGGATCGTCTAAACGATCGTGTCGCGCATCTATATGAGCCCGCGCACCCAGCGGTGCTGCGCACTCTGAAGGTGATTATCGACGAGGCTAATCGTTTGGGTAAACCCGTGAGTGTGTGCGGGGAGATCGCCGGCGATCCTATCTACGCGGGGTTACTGCTCGGAATGGGTGCGACTTCGCTGAGCCTGACGTCGTCGATGCTGCCAGAGTTGAAGTATTTTATTCGTAACGTAAACATCACTGACGCACGTGCGCTGGTTGAGGAAGTATTAAAGGTAAATGATCCAGTCGCTGTGGTTAAGCGCTTAGAGGATTTTCGGGTCGAAACTATCGGGAAGCGATAGATTGTCCTCTAGCGCATTATTTTAGCAGCAAACAGGATTGCATCTAAGCGTGCGTTTTATTGTCTTAAGGGCATGCAAATTATAGTGCTGGATGCTGGAACTTTGGACTTTGATGACGCCGCATGGTCAGCGCTTCGCGAGTTGGGGGATGTGCAGCTGTATGCGTCGACTGCTACGAATGCGCTGTCGATTACGCAATGTATCGGTGAGGCCGAAGTTGTTTTTACCAACAAAGTGCCACTTTCGGCTGATGTGTTGGAGGCGGCACCGAACTTGAAGTTTATTGGCGTGCTGGCCACGGGATATAATGTGGTCGATATGGCGGCCGCTGCTCGGTTTGGGCAAACGGTCTGTAATGTACCAACCTATGGGTCGGCGACGACTGCGCAGCATACGGTCGCTCTAATCCTAGAGTTATGCAATCAAGTCGGGCAGCACAGCGCATCGGTGCATGCGGGCGATTGGGTGCGCAGTGAACTTTTTTCTTATTGGCAGCAGGCGCCGCGAGAGCTGGCAGCGATGACTGTTGGAATCGTTGGTTTCGGCACGATCGGGCGCCGTGTAGGCGCAGCACTGAATATGATGGGGGCTAAGGTACTCGCTTCGGCACGCACTGAACGTAATACGCCAGACTATGATGGTTTTGAATGGGCCTCGAACGAAATGATCTTTGCGCGAGCGGATCTAGTGAGTCTACATTGCCCCGAAACATCGGCGACCAGTGGTTTTGTCAATGCAGCCTTGTTGGCGACGATGAAGCCAGGGGCATTATTGGTCAATACCGCACGGGGAGGACTCGTTTGCGAAGTTTCGCTGGGGGCGGCTTTGCGCAGTGGTACTCTTGGGGGTGCTGCGGTCGATGTGGTGCGTAAAGAGCCAATGGCTGCCGACTGCCCGTTGTTGGGTGCGCCAAATTGTTTGATTACGCCGCACATTGCCTGGGCGAGTGAGCCAGCACGTCGCCGTTTGTTAGCCACATCAGTAGATAACTTACGGCAATTTATTGCAGGGCATCCTGTGAATGTCGTTTCCGGGTAATATCTAAATTTGAGGTAAAAAAGGCGGCGATTTGGGTCTCTTCGCAATGGCTATATACGTATAAAACTTAGTCGCATATGGGTTTTAATTTAAAGTCGGGTTATTCCGACTTTTTGCTCGAGTGACCTTGTAAACTTGGTATCTGTCTAACGTTTTAAATCAGAGAGCTGATGGTTAGTGGCGATTTCAGCCTTCCAGCGGTTACTATCAATTTCCTTTTCATGAAGATTCTAATTTTAACAGCTTTGTATCCACCGCTAGGCGCGAATGGGCAGGATGATCGTTGCCGACAGGTGGTGGATGCCTTGTCGAAACGTGGCCATCAGCTACAGGTATTGACTTCCAATCACCGCGTCCCGTCGATGGGGTTTCCCGGGCAGAAGGGGGTATATCGCCACTTGCAGCTGCATGATTCTGAAGGCATTGAATGCAGGTTGGGTGTTTCATATGCAGCCACTTATGAGCAAGAGCTGATACAAGCGCGGATGCTGTATAATCGGCTGGATCATTTTCAGCCTGATGTCGTCTATGTTTGGAACATGCAGGGAGTCTCGAAATCGCTATTGTTTAACCTTCAGAATCAAGACACACCCATTGCTTATGATTTGCATAGCAACTGGTTAAGCCGGCATCTATTTGAGCTAGACCCTTGGTTTACTTGGTGGCAACGCAACCAAAGCTTACGTTCGAAGTGCTATCAGTTCTATTTGAAATTAAGCGGTTTAGCGCGACGGCGCTTAAGGTACTTTCCAGTAGGTACGGTTACGGATCTGGATATATCGAATGGATATGTCTGTAGTGAGAGCCTGCGCGCTGATCTAGTGGCTGCTGGTGTGGCACAAGCGGCCACACTGCCAGTGATATATCCTGCTTTAAATACGGAGGCCTTGTTGTCCAAAATCTCCTATCATCCAGCTCGGAAGTTTATGTGGGCAGGGCGGTTAAATGCCAGTAAGGCTCCTGGGATCGCGCTGAGAGCAGTTGAAATATTGAAGGGCCGTGGCATATACGTCTCACTCGATTTTTATGGGATGGGAATGCCCTCCGAGCGTAAAGCAATGCGTAACTTGATTGATCGTGCGGGCTTAAGTGATTCAGTGCGGATGCTGATGATTCGCCCGGGAGAGCTGGTTTCGAAATATCCCGAATACGATGCCTTACTTTTTACCAGTTGCTGTAATGATCCTTTTCCAATTACTCCACTAGAAGCAATGCTCTCTGGATTGCCGAGTATTTTGGCACGAGATGGTGGCATCGAAGAAATCGCCAAAGATGGTGAGATCGCACTGCTCTATGACGCCGGCGATGCCGAGGCATTGGCAGATGCAATGGTGCGAATGATGAATATTGAAGATGGCGGTTCCGCCATGGCAAAGAAATGTATGGAAAGATTGCAAGTGCAGCATTCTCTCGACACTTTTGTGCCTCAAATCGAAGCGTTTCTCTCTGCTTCGATTCAATCTTGAGGCACACATCTAATTATGTCCCAGCAATTTTATATATCCGGTGTTAATTTTGATCAGTCGATTCCAGTGATGGATCGAGAGCAAATTGACATGTTGCTGATGATTGACGATGGCGATGACGATTCAGCCACCTTGGTGCAGGAATTGTTCGGGCTCTTTCAAAGTGAAGGTTCGGATAAGTTCAAGAACTTAGATGTCGTCTGTGCGGCGAATGATATACAAGCGCTGCGAAAGATAGTACATTTCGTCGCAGGCAGTGCTGGTAACCTTGGTCTTGCACGTTTGTCAGATTTTTATCGCGGGATCGAACAAGCGATCGATCACGGCAAGCTGACAGATTTGACTCAATGCGCGACGCCAATCCAAACTGCGTTTCGCGAAGCATGCGAAGCCTTTGCTGCAGAGTTTAGTGTGTGACTTTAGCCTCGTTGTAGATTTTATCGTATGGTGACTGGATTGTTGGAAAATATATCGTCAAACGGAGTGACTTTACGAGGCAATCTGTCGTAGAACATAGAGGATGTCTTTGATTGATCGATATGTTTTAAAGGAATGGGCGATGGGCTTTGCACTGACACTTAGTGTGATTGTCGGCATCTTGATTCTTCAAAATATGTATGACAGCCTGCCGGACCTCTTAGAGATGGGAGCGAGTTTTGGTGAGGTGGTGTTTTATTACATGCTAGCTCTGCCGACCTATTTGCCTTCGGTCTTGCCGATTGCGTTCTTAGTATCACTGTTGTTTTCGCTCGGCACCTTGCATCGTAATAATGAGATTACCGCGATGCGTGCTTCTGGAGCAGGACTGTTTCGTATCAGTCGTTCGCTATGGTTGGCGGGATTTATGCTCTCCGGATTGCTGTTTTATCTAACAGCGTCAGTCGTGCCATACTCGGTAGAGCGTGCGCGTACATTTTTTGACAACCTAGAATATGCGGCAGTGGAGCAAGATGTTAGTGCGATTAAGCAGCAAGGCCTAGTCTATAATTTGGGGTTTGATAATCGTAAGGACGGACGTCTGTGGTTCATGGATCGCTTTAGTGAGCGTGCTTGGCTTGGGCTCGGTGTGAATGTCCACACGCGAGACGACGAGGGTCAGGAGTTAAACCGAATCTCGGCCAGTGAGGCGTATTTCGATGATACGCAGGGGTATTGGGTGTTTCTCAATGGACGCGAGCTCATGCTTGATCCTGAGACCGGCGATCCGATGCGCACCATTCCTTTCAAGCAAAAGAGCTTTGAGGAGTTTCACGAAGATCCTAGTTTAATGCTGGCCTTGCATAAAGATCCAAAGGGGCTGTCGTTATTTGAATTGCGCCGAATTATCGAGACCGTGCCGCCTGAAGAAAATCCTGTCGTGCACGCGTATTTGGTGCGTTATTTTTCGCTATTAGCCGCGCCTTTTAGTTGCTTGGTCGTCGTGGGATTAGCGGTGCCGTTTGCTGTCTCTGGCGTGCGGACCAATCCAATGATCGGGATTTCTAAGTGCATGGGCTATTTCCTGATTTTTTATGTATTGATCAGTATTGCGACGATATTGGGGGATCGACAGATCATACCGGCACTGTTGGCAGCGTGGTTGCCGAACCTGGTAATGTTTGGAGCTGGAGCCTGGCTGTTTCGACAAGCGCGCTAGTGCTTAGTATTTATGGATATTTCTAAGGATAACGTGCTCCGTTTGAAGCGCACTGCACGGGAGGGAGCGTTTGGACATCCTTGGGTTCGATTAGACGATTTGGATCTGACAGATTGTATACTGATTGATGGCAGCGCGGCGACTTTGATTACAGCTAATGGTCATGCGCTTGGCAGCGGCGTTTTCGATCGTCGCAATCTGGCAGCGGCGTGGCGGCGTTTCAGCTGGGCCGAAGCGGTGGCGTTTGATGAGAGTTATATCGCTGATACGATTCAAGAAGCGCTGGCCCGTCGTGGTGAAAGCAACTGTCAGCGACTCATCAGTTCCGATGCGGATTATTTGCCCGGGTTGATTGTGGAGAAATATGCAGACGTACTAACTATTACTGCTGAGACCGCGGCGGCGGATGCGCACCTCGATATGATCGCAGAACTTTTGAAAGAGCAGCTTGCGCCTCAGGAAATTGTTTTTCTCAATAATTGCGAAAGTCGAGCTGTTTATAGCCTCGAGCGTGACGTACGCACATTAAGTGGTAATAATCTAAAAGGCCGCTGGGTTGAAATTGATGAGCTCAGTTATCGACTTGATTTGATGCAGCCGCAGAAGCCACGATTTTTTTTAGATCAACGCGAACAACATTCGCTCGTTGGTAGTCTCTGTGAGGGGCGTGTTGTGCTCGATGCATTTTCGCACTCCGGAGCCTTCGCGATGCAAGCGCTACGTGCGGGCGCCGAGCATGTGGTCGCCACCGATCTTTCAGAGACCTGCGTGAAGGCCATCGGCGCCAATGCGCAGCGTAATGAGTGCTTTATTGAAACGATTGATTGTGACGCTGCGGCATTTTTGGCGGAGCGCACGGTTGGGGATTTCGACTGTATCATACTCGATCCACCGAGTGAAATGGCAGCAGATCTTGATGCCTTGAAGCAGTTGCACGTCAGCGCATTCCGTTGCTTACCGGCAGGCGGGGTGTTGGCGACTTATTGCCGGTCAGAGACGATCACACTGGAAGCATTCGAGCGTCTGGTGTCGACTGCGGCTGCTGAAGTCGGCCGCGAAGGTCGGATTTTCGCACGTACAGGGCAGCCGTTTGACTTTCCGACACTGCTGAATTTCCCTGAAGGAAACATCTTAAAGGGGCTTATTTTGCAGGTCGAGTAGCGCTGTCAATTTCGGCGGCGTGCTTACGGAAAGAGAGCAACTCTTCTTTAATCACAGGGAGAAGTAGATAGACTCCGATTAGATTCGGGAAGCACATGCCCAGAAGCATACCGTCGGAGAAGTCTGTGACGGCTCCGAGCGACATCGACGCACCGAGTACGATGCAGAGACAAAACAGGAGTTGGTAAGAAACCTTCACTATCTTACTGCTCCCAAACAGGCTCGCCCATGCTTGTTGCCCATAATAAGACCACGAGATCATGGTCGAAAACGCGAATAGTGTGACAGCGACAAACAGCACAAAAGGGAACCATGAAATGACGGATCCAAAGGATTTGGAGGTGATTGCAATGCCATTGCCGGCACTACCCAGCGCTTCGCCGTAATTACCGGTGATGACAATCACTAGTGCCGTTAGCGAACAAACCACGACGGTATCGATGAATGGTTCAAGGAGCGCGACGATCCCTTCACTCGCGGGTTTGCTTGTCTTGACTGCTGCGTGTGCAATCGGGGCGGAGCCGATACCAGCTTCATTCGAAAAAGTGCCGCGCTGTATGCCGACCAACATCGCTCCAATCAAGCCTCCCACGTAGGCATCTGGAGTGAACGCTTGACTCACTATCAACGCAATCGCTTGAGGGACCTCGGCAAAATGGGTGAATAAAACGGTCAGCGCACCAAAAATGTAGATTATGCACATTAAGGGCACGAGTTTGGCTGTGACACTTGCAATACGAGTAATACCGCCAATAATCACTACGCCTACTAAGAGGGCGATGACTACTCCAAAGACCCAGTGGTGTTCGGCTAATATACTCTCACTGCCGCCGCTGATTTCAACAAATTGTGCGCATACTTGATTGATCTGAAACATGTTTCCGCCGCCGAGGGATGCACCCACGCATAAGATCGCAAATATGACCGCGAGCACCGAGCCTACGACTCCCATCGCTTTGCCGCGTTCGGCTAAACCCTTTTTTAGATATTTCATCGCGCCGCCGCTCACTGTGCCATCGGCATCAATATCACGATAGCGTACCCCCAATGTGCATTCGGCAAATTTGGTCGTCATGCCTACTAGGCCAATCACCACCATCCAGAAGGCTGCCCCTGGGCCTCCCTTAGAGATCGCAATCGCAACGCCAGCGATGTTGCCTAGACCGACGGTGGCCGAGAGCGCTGCTGTGAGTGCCTGAAAATGACTAATTTCACCAGGGTCGGACGGCTTTGAGTATTTGCCGCTAACCGTGCGTAGGGCTAATCCAAGAAATCTAAAATTGATGAATTTAAAGTATACCGTCAGGAAAATCGCAGAACCTGCGAGCCAAATGAGTATGAACGGGATCTCTTGTCCCGCGATGGTGAATGGTTTGAAAAAGATAATTTCAAAGATCTTCTCAGTCCAAGGAGCGACGGCGTTATTGATCCTGTAGTCCAGACTCTCCTCGCTGGCATGAGCGGTACTGACTAGTAGCGGCAAAAAAGGAAGAAGGTGTAGGTAAGTGAGGAGACGTAGCATATTAGCGAAAGGGGGCAGATTCGTGAGCGTAGATCTAAAGGTAAAAAAATCGCACCAATAATGATGCGATTTTTCGTTTGCTAAAGTGTATTCGTGTTATGCGTCTTCTTTTTTACTTTCGACTTCGCCGTTCTCGGGAGCTTCGACTACTGGAGTGCTGGCTTCGACTTGTTTGCTTTCTGCGCGTGGGCTCTGCGTTGGTTCATCTTCCGCGTCCATCGCATTGCGAACATCATTTTCGATGTCAGATGTCGCTTTTTTGAATTCTTTAATCGATTTACCGAAAGACTTGAAGAGTTCAGGTAGGCGTTTTGCTCCAAAGAGAAGCAGGACGACGAGGAAAATGAGAATCAGCTCCGGTGCACGGAGATTCTGGATAAATGCTAAGAGTTGAATGTTCATGAGTTAACTGGATTAACTATTTATTAGTTTTCTTGGTCGAGATTGCGATAGATTTTTGCGAGCTCCAGTGTTCGAGCGCTGTCAGCGGTCTTGACTGTATTGTTGATTTTCGGGTCCCCTTCGAGGATGTCGGCCGTTAACAGTGTTTCGCTTAAACTACTGGGGCGTGCTTTAAGTACCGCAGTTTCCACACCTGCATGGTTGGAAGTGATGAGGAATTCATCGCCTAGAGCCATGCCATTCCGGATCGTCGCGATACGCTCAAACAGATCGATGTGTACGATCATCGGTTCTTTGTCAGTGATCATGGGCGCGGTTTCGCGTCTTTGACCTTCAGTGACGCGGACGCCATTCGGGCCGCCACAACCCGCAAGGATCAAGGCAAGCGCACAACTAAAGGCGGTGAGAAGTAGAGAATGTAAACGCATAGATGGCTTTAATAAGAGGAGAGCTAGTTCGGTGGGTTGTTTATTTCTTTGCGTTCTCGCGTTTGAGACTGTCCATGCCTGGTTTTTCGAGATTGATGTCGCCTTCGAAGAAACCATGCAGTTGGCGAATACGAGTCGGGTGACGCATCTTACGAAGCGCTTTGGCTTCGATCTGACGAATACGTTCACGAGTCACCTTAAACTGGCGGCCAACCTCTTCGAGTGTTCGTGAGTAGCCATCGGCGAGGCCGAAGCGTAGTGAGAGCACCTTGCGCTCCCGCTCGGTCAAGCTGTCGAGGACGTCGGTGATTTTTTCGCGTAATAAGCTATACGCTGTCATGTCGTAAGGATTCTCGGCTCCCTTATCTTCGATGAAGTCACCGAAGTTGGTGTCGTCGGAGTCACCCACTGGGCTTTGTAGAGAGATCGGCTGTTGCGCCATCTTCATGATAGACTGCACACGCTCGATCGGAAGGTTCATTTCGTCGGCGACTTCCTCGGCGGTGGGCTCGTGGCCCAGCTCTTGGAGAAGTTGCTTCTGCACCTGCATGACTTTATTAAGCGTCTCGATCATGTGCACCGGGATCCGGATGGTGCGGGCTTGGTCGGCGATGGAGCGAGTGATCGCTTGGCGAATCCACCATGTTGCATAAGTCGAGAATTTGTAGCCACGGCGGTATTCAAATTTCTCAACCGCTTTCATTAGGCCCATGTTACCTTCTTGAATCAAGTCGAGGAAGGAGAGGCCACGGTTAGTGTATTTCTTCGCAATCGAGATGACGAGGCGAAGGTTGGCTTCGACCATCTCAGTCTTGGCTTTGTGCGCTTGACGCATGCCAACACGGACTTCGCGGATGATCTCCATGAATTCGCGCGCATCCATTTTGAACTCAAGTGTGAGCTCCCCGAGGCGTTTTTTGGTGGCTTTGATGTCGACTTTCTTCTTGCGGCGAGTGGCAACTTTGCCGGCGGATTCGAGATCGTCGTAGAGGTCGGAAATTTCGCGATAAACTGGAGTCAGATTACTCAGGAAATCTTCAAAGACCTTGAGCTTGAGGCAGTATTTACGCAGCACGAGGCGCAGCTCAGTCTCGTATTTCTTCATGCGAGTGCGAGAGCGCTTCTCATTCGAGCTGTTGCCGGACTTGGTTGCTGTGAGCTGGCTATCCCATGCGGCGTAGATGCGCTCGCCGAGTTTGTGTGCTTGTTCGAGCAGCTTTGGTAGGCTGTTGAAATAGATTTCACGACTCTCAATCTTTTTATCGAGCACGACGCGGTCGAAGCGTTCTTCGCGATTGAGTAGCTTCTGGACGATGTTGTTTTGGAACTCGAGCGTCAGTGCTGTGGAGAAGAGGGCATCTTGGGCACGCAGTTCGGCCTTCTCAATACGCTTGGAGATGGCGACTTCTTCCTCTCGGGTCAGCAATGGCACTTGGCCCATTTGCTTGAGATACATCCGAACAGGATCGTCGAGAATGTCGTTTTGGGAGGTGCGGACTTCTTTCTCTTCGGTCTCTTCCTGGCGAGCCTTGAAGGCTTCAACTTCGGTGTCGTCGAGGATTTCGACTTCGAGGTTTTGAAGAATAGAAATGATGTTTTCGATTTCGTCAGGATTGCTGACGCTATCGGGCAAGGCTTCGTTGATGTCCTTATAGGTAAGAAAGCTCTGCTCTTTTGAAAGTCGGATAAGGTTGCGGATGCGCTCATTCAACTTCTCCTGTGCTTTCGCGGAGAGTTTGCGCTTTTTAGGTACAGCTTTTTCGATCTCCCTTTTAATCTCTTCTGCGGTGACTACCTTTTTTTCGGCTGTTTTACTAGCAGGAGTCTTTTTTGCTGCAACCTTCTTGGCCGACGACTGTTTCTTAGCTGCTTTTTTGGCTGGCACTTTTTTGGTCACGCTCTTCTTAGCCGGGACTTTCTTAGCAACTTTCTTAGCTGGCACTTTTTTGGTCAGGTTCTTCTTGGCCGGCGTCTGTTTCTTAGCTACTTTCTTAGCTGGCACTTTTTTAGCCACGCCCTTCTTGACCGGGACTTTCTTAGCTACTTTCTTAGCTGGCACTTTTTTAGTCACGCTCTTCTTGACCGGGACTTTCTTAGCAACCTTCTTGGCTGGCACTTTTTTGGTCACGCTCTTCTTGGCCGGTGCTTTCTTAGCAACCTTCTTGGCCGGCGCTTTTTTAATGGGTACCTTTTTCTTCGCGACTTTTTTGACCGGCGCTTTTTTTGCGGCGGCTTTCTTGGTCACTGTTTTTTTTGCGGTAGTTTTTTTCGCTGCGGACATAATGTGGTGTGGTTGCTTGGAAAGGGGACGACTTTGTTTAAATTTTGAGTTGGTGTGGTGCGGCAAGTTCCTTGCTAGCGGCTTTTACTTTGCGCATGAGACCTAGCTGATCTTCGGGCGATGCGTTGGCGACTTTTTGCCTTAGAGTATTCAGTCGAGTTTTTAAGTAATTGTTGTAAAGGAAGTTGAGATAATTGTTGATTTGATACTCAGCTAAGTCGGCTTCAACGTCTAGGTCTCTAGAGTGTAGGTCGGCGATTAGTTGGCGGTCTTCAATCGTGTCGATGAGATTTTCGATATTTGAAGTATTTTCAATCAATCCTTCGCGTAGTTCGGCGAGGATGCGTTTGAGGAGACGGCCGGCTGGCGATGTGCTATTAATCCAATCGTAATCAATTATTTCTGAGATTGCTGCGCTGTGTTCGGGAAAGTGTAGAACGAGCCAAAGTAGCTCCCATGTCCCGTCTGTCAATAGCGTGTCTGTACTGACTTTTTTGGTGGCTTTTTGCTGATTCTGACCTGAGTGGTACGTTTGAGGCTTAGGGGATTTTTTGAAATCAACCAGTGCCGCATGGGAATCGACATTTAGAAGCTTTGAGGCGGTCTGTATGTAATCTTCGCGGGCAACTTCGGAAGGGACGTGCTGTAATAGATCGAAGATGTTACGCAGGGCAGTGGTTTTCTCGTTGGTGCTGGGGGCGCGGTCTTCAGGCAGGCTCTCGGAGATGGCCAGCTCGATAGCACTTTTTGAGTTTGCGCGGAGCGGTTCGAGTGCGGCGGCGCCGTGCTGACGCAGTAAGTCGTCGGGGTCGGCTTTTTCCGGGAGCAATAGATAGCGGAACTCGAGGCCTGCCTTGAAGGCTAGTGGGAGGGCGCGCAGGGCCGCTTTGCGACCTGCTTTGTCGCCATCCAATAAACATTCGACGGTATTGGGCTGGTAGCGCCGCATCAGATGGAGTTGGTCGTCGGTGATTGCGGTGCCCTGTGGAGCGACCGCGGTGTGCAGGCCGACGGACCAGCAGCGAATCGCGTCGAGTTGACCTTCAACGAGAAGGAAGCTGCCGCCTTCTTTAAGATGCGTGCGGGCGTGATCCATACCGAACAGAATGCGGCCTTTGTGGAAAATCTGCGTTTCGGGTGAGTTGACGTATTTGGCTTCGCGGGCTGGATCGTCTGCGGGGGTTTGCTCCAGTTGACGTGCGGTAAAGGCGACGACGCGCCCTTGCACATCGCGAATCGGCACCATGAGGCGGCCGCGGAAGCGTGATTTGAAATTGTCGTGAAAGTTTTCGTTGTCGCGGGCAAAGAACAATCCGCTTTGACGCATCGCGGCGGCGGGGATGCCACGCTCTTTAAAATAGAGCGCGAGTGCATTTCGCGCGACGGGCGCATAGCCTATTTTGACTTCATCTGCGGTCTCGATCGTGAAGCCGCGTTGATCTTGCCAATATTTACGCACGGGTGCGGCTTCTTCGGACTCAATGAATTGCTGGTGAAACCAAGTCGTGGCGAGTTCATGGATTTCGAAGATTTGCTTGCGCAGCGACATTTCTTCGCGTGAGGGGCCACCGGCTTCGTATTCGAGAGTGATGTTAAATTTCTTAGCAATGAACTCGATGGCTTCAGGGAATTCGAGGTTCTCGACCTTCATGATGAAGGTGAAGCAGTCGCCGCCTTCGCCGGTACTGAAGCATTTATAGAAGCCGCGGTCGGGGTGGACGTAAAACGACGGGGTCTTCTCCTGAGTAAACGGGCTGAGACCTTTCCATGAACTACCTGCTCGCTTGAGTTCGACGTAGGGAGACACGAGATCCACCAAATTCACTTGGTGTTTGATCGTTTCGACTGATTTTTGCGCAATGCGTGCCACGTATTAAATATATAGGATGCGAGTGGTGCTAGAAAATTGGCCTGCTTGAGGCTCAGCGAAGTCGGGTGATTGAGGCTTCAGCCTCGTTGCGAAGCCGGTGATTCGGTGCGAGCTGGATGAAGTCTTCATAGAGCACGATTGCGGACGAATTGTTCCCGCTGATTCGCTCATAGCCACGGGCGAGTGAGAGGGCGATCTCGGGGCTGCGGGGAAAACGGACGTAGGCGGTCTCTAATTCGGCGAGGAAGTCTTCTGGCTTTTTTGTGCGTTGAATCACGCGCAGATAGTCGAGGGTGTAGCCGATCTCTTGTGGTGCGAGTCGTGTGGCCTCCAGTGCGGTGGTCTCCGCGTTCTTAGCTTGTCCGTCGAGTCGGTATGCGAGTGAGAGTTGATTCCAAATGTCGGCGCGGGCGTTGGCACGGCCGAGTGCTTGCCAGTAGAGCTGGATGGCTTGTTTGTAATCGTGCTCCATGGACTCGCTTTCGGCATCTGCCAGTAGCTGTTCTAAGCTGCGTGGTGCTAGGGCGGGGCGAATTGCCTCGAGGGCGGCTTCGGCGGGTTCGACTTCTAATGCGGGTGTGTTGGCCATGGCTTCGGCGCGCTCCATGTCTGCGATGACTTGTGCCTTCCCAGTTGAGGGATCACCAGCGTCAATAATTGTTAGGTCGGTGACTGCTGCTGAGGTGTCGGCTACGAGTTTGGCGGCAGCTTCTTTGGCAGCCGCTTCTTTGGCGACAGCTTCTTTGGCGGCGTTAGACTTGGTCAGTTCTGCTTGTAAGGCTACTTGAGCACTGCGCCAACGTTCAAGTTCGCCGCGGGCGTTGGCCCATTCACTGGCATCGAGAGCGCCAGGAAATTGTTTGTCGAGTTGAGTGATAGCTGTTTCGGCAGCGGTCCAGTTTTTTTTGCGAAGGTGGATCTCAAGAATACCGAAGAGTGCGGGAAGAGCATTGGGGTCGTCGCTGTTGGCGGCGATGTTTAGCCAACGTTCGGCCTGAGGTAGGTTGTCGAGTTGCTTAAAAAGTGTGCCGATTGCGACTGCAGTTTCTGCGGAGGGTGTACTATTTTCCGGATCGACGCCTTTTAAATAAGCGTCGAGGGCTGGCTGAGTCAGCTGTGCCTGTGCGCGAAATTCGCCGAGGCGTAGCCAAAGTTCGGCGTTGATGGCCTCGGGGTCCACCGCAACAAGCGCTTCGAGTAGCTCGTAAGCGGCGGCGGATAGATTCGCATTTTCTTGAGCGCGGTAGGTTTGGAAGAGAAGTTCTAGGTCGCTTGGTGCCAGAGCATAAGCGGCGCTAAGATAGAAGGCAGCTTCAGTAGTATTGCCAAGCGCGTGGTGGATGTCACCGATTCGTTGAAGGATTTCGGGGTCGTTGGGGTATGCTTGAGCAAGTATTTCGAGTGTGGCGAGTGCTGCTGTCTCGTCGCCAGAAGTGCGTTGTTGCGCGGCCTGATTGAGGCTGTTGGCTCTCTTTTCTTCTGGTCCGCTGCAACCTGCGAAAATCGCGAGTGTCAGAGGGATTAGGATGAAGATTACTTTTTTGGTGTTTGCTTTTAGCATAAGCAGCAATTTGTTGCGAAGGGTGTGTATTACTGGAGATAAGACCACAGTGTTACCGTCACTTTCGTTTCCCTTGTTTGGGTGTCAAGTGGATAGGCGGGCGTTGTGCCTTGATTTGATGCTGTTTCGCTGGATTTGCGGGGCGTTGCTTCTCTTGGGTGTTTTTTTGGTGCCGTCGGCTGCGAGTGCGCAGGAGGGCTTGCCGCCACGTGCGCCATTGGGCTTGGTCTGGGAGGTGCCAGTGCTAAAGGGGGAACTTTATTACTCTGAAGTGTCGGCTTTGGTTGAGACGTATGAAGCTAAGGTGGGCACCTCGTTGGTGCCGAGTAAGCGTGGCAAGGTGGGCATTAAAGTAAACACACGGAGTGGTCGTGGTTTGAGCACGCCGTTACAATTGCTTCGAGCTGTGATCGAGGTATTGGAAGCACGTGGCTTTGCGCGGGATTCGATCTTGATTGTGGACTATTCAGCGTATCAGTTGCGGCAGGCTGGTATCATGCCTTCGATCAGCTCGGATCAGGGCGATTTTGATGGTTGCCCAGTGTATGCGCTCGATAGTGAGCAGCATTATGATCTGGATTGGTTTTATGATAGCCCGTTGCCGCCGAGCTTAAATCAAGAACCGCAGTTATTCGATGGCTTGGGGCGCGGTAGTAGTGCGCTGAAGGTCGGTGCGAAGGAGCGAAAAAGTTTTTTGGCCGCGCCGCTATTGTTTGAGGTGGATTTTTGGTTGAATTTGGCGGTCGGGGTGGATGATGCTGCACTGGGCGTGGATGGTGCCCTCGCGAATGCGACCTTGTGGAATGTAAGTAACAGTCAGCGCTTTCTTGGTAATGAGGCGACTGCTTCGTCCGCCGTTGCAGAGATCGCAGCGATTCCGGAGCTAAATGAGCGAATGGTGCTGCATTTTATTTCGTTGGATCGCTATCAGTATATTGGTGGGCCGCTTTTTAAATCCCGCTATTCTCGATCGGAGCCGTTGTTATGGATGAGTTCGGATCCAGTCGCTATTGATCGCTTGTTGTGTGATAAGATCAATAAGCACCGGCGGTTGGACGGTTTCCCAGAGATTTCGCCGCTGCCGCGTCAGTTGCCCTTTGCCGCTAGTCTGGGCTTGGGAGTGTTTGATAAATCGCGCATTCGGCTACAGCGTTTAGTACTGGTTGCTCCAGCAAAAAACGACCAATCATTTTCAGAGGAGGACGAGGCGATCCCGTCGAATGGCGACTTTGAGTTAGAATAATTACCGATGTGCGAAGAAACACCTTGAACTGAGACGAAAAGCCTCGTTCTTTCCTTCTTATGCAGATCGCGGACTATTATCCGATTCTTATTCAATTTTCTATCGCAGCCAGTATAGGTGCGGTCGTTCTGGTAGCGTCGCATATTTTTGGGCAGCGCGGCACTTCGGTTGGCCTTAAGGATACGCCTTACGAGTGTGGCATGTTGGCTGAAGGCTCGGGCCATGCGCGGTTTGCGGTGAAATTCTATGTCACAGCGATGCTTTTCATCCTGTTTGATATCGAAGTCATCTTTCTGATGCCCTGGGTGCTAGTCTTTCGCGAGTTCCTGGCTGCAAGCTTGCCGATTTTATTGCCGATTTTCTTCTTCCTCTTTGTGATGGTCCTCGGACTTTTCTACGAGTTGAAGAAGGGTGCGATTGAGTGGGATCAGTAAACCTGGCCTGGCTGGGCTTGTTTGCAATGTTCTCGTTTTGTTGCTTGGCCTGAGCCTCCGGGTTCATCCGCGGCTGTTATTTATTCTGTTATTTATTCAAACCCTTTGACAATAGACGCTCTCGTTTCACATATAAGCTATGCGTATTGACCGCTACATCGCTCAAAATCGTGTGATCGATCTCAAGAGCACCGACTTCAAGGGTGCATTGTCGGAACTGCTGAACGTTTTCGATTTATCGAAAGACAGAAAGCTGACAAAAAAGGGGCTATTGAGGGATCTGTTGGATCGGGAGAAGCAGATGACGACTTATTTAGGCAGCGGTGTATGTTTGCCTCATGCGCGAGTGCCGATGAAGCGCAACTATATGATCGCTGTGGGGCGTTGTCCGAATGGGTTGCGCTACGATGGGCAAACTGAGTATCAAGGTATCCGCTACGTTTTTCTATTACTCGCATCAGAAAAAGCGCGGAGTTATTTGTATAGCTTAGCATCGCTGGCTCGTGTGTTTCAGGATGATTCGCACATGGAGCGCTTGGCGGCAGCCGAGTCGTTGCCAGACTTTCGTCGTGAGCTGAAGTTGGTTTTCGGGGGGGATGGCATCAAGCCGCGTCGGCGTCATGATCGGTTTAATAATTTAATCCTGAAGGAAGCGGCAAAGATCGCCAAAGGTGCGAACTGCACTTCGGTATTGGTTTTTGGTGATACTTTTGGCGGTGGGGTCGAAGTGGGGCGAATGTTTAAGGGGTTTAAAACAGTGCTGATTGCACATGGCACATCAGATTCAGTGACAGAGCGTAATGATATTGATGCGATCTTGCCGATACGTTCGTTTAGTAATCATCGCTTTTCTCAATTGCGTAGTGCGGTATTGATTGGCCTGACGCGCGGTATCTTTTCGAGCACTGAGCGCTTATGCTGCGTGGGTGGGCTGCCGCAAAGTAATCAATTCGACAGTATTACGGTGGTCGATGTGGAGCGTGAATTTCAGACTATGCTGATGCAGAAGTCCGATATGCTGCCGGCGGGAGTCAAGGCTGAGGTGGTTGAGCGCGTGCTCGCCATTGCCACTGAGCTAGCTGTTGAAGGCCGTGAGGGGCATCCTGTTGGGTGCTTGTTTGTATTAGGTAATTCAGATGAAATCATTGAATACACCAAGCCGCTTATTTTGAATCCATTTTATGGATATAAGGATGAGGATCGGAACATCCTGAACCCGTTCATGGACGAAACAGTCAAAGAGCTATCTTCGATTGATGGTGCATTTATTATTCGTGGTGATGGGGTATTAATTTCCGCAGGCTCATTGATTCATGCGCCAGATTATACTCATAATTTGCCCAGTGGCTTGGGTAGTCGTCATGCCGCGGCTGCGTCGATCACTCAAGTCGAAGATTGTCTGTGCGTTGTCGTTTCCGGCAGCACCGGACAGGTCACACTTTTCCGACGCGGCGAGATGTTGCCGTTGATTGAAAAAGCGCTAGTGCGTAATAGTTGATAGTAGAAGATTAATGGTGCCTCCAACATTTTGCTGAATTCAGCTAAAGAACTGATTTTCAGTTCGCCAACAAACAACTTTCCACAAACAACTGCCCTCTATGTCTCGTATTGAAAAAGCCTTCGCTACTGCCCGTGCCGAAAACCGTGCCGCTTTTGTCGGCTATTTATGTGCTGGCGATCCTGACTTTGAAACATCTGTCAAAGCATGCCGTGCGGTGATTGATGCAGGCGTCGATGTACTGGAGTTGGGCGTGCCATTTTCGGATCCGCTCGCGGATGGATCGACCAATCAACTGGCCGCGCAACGTGCACTTGAAAGTGGAAGTACCAGCACCCGTGTGCTGGAGTTAGTCAAAGCGGTGCGTGCATTTAGCGACGTACCGATTGTTTTCTATACCTATTACAATCTGGTCTTCGCTTGGGGTAGTGAAGCGTATGCTAAGCAAGCAAAAGCTGCGGGGGTCGATGGTATACTCACTTTAGATCTGCCGCCGGAAGAAGCTGGCGATCATTTAGTCGCGTGTGAGAAGCATGGGTTGCAAACTGTATTTATCGTCGCACCAACCACTCCAGACTCGCGCTTAGAAACGATCTGTAAGGCAGCTACTGGATTTGTTTATTACGTATCACGTGAAGGTGTGACTGGTGAGCAAGCTGCGATGTCGGATGGTATTAAGGCACGCGTTGATGTGATTAAGCAGTACACCGATCTGCCAGTCGTGGTTGGCTTCGGCATTTCCAATGCCGATCATGTCAAGACAGTCGCACAGGCAGCCGACGGCATCGTTGTTGGCAGTGCGATTGTAAACTGCATTGCAGATAATCTCGGTGTTACGGCTGCGATTGAGTCGGCATTGACTTCGAAAATGAATGCCCTGACTGCAGGCAATGCCTTGGCAAAATCTTAGAGAGTTGCATTCCCTGTGGAGAGCTATCGCTGCTTTTATGTGGCTCGGAGCCAACGTGTTCTGCTGTTGACCAGTACATGAATACCATCAACGTCTGTCGTATCTTGGGTAATACATGAGTATGCACACACACAGTGATGATCGGATGGCCTGCCCTTCATGTGACCAGTTGTATGACATGTCAGGCTTAGAGTATGGACAAAAGGCTCGTTGTGGAACCTGTAATCATCTTCTCGCTAGCTATCGGAAGCATGCGTATGCGCATGTGGTGGCATTTTCTATCAGTGGTTTGATATTCTTTGTATTGGCATGTCGCTATCCTTTTATGTCCTTTAAATCGAGTGGCATGGAGAGTATCATGACGCTTCCGCAAGCAATTACGCAGATCAAAGGTGAGGGGATGTGGGATCTCGCAATTTTAGTGGCTTGTTTTATTTTAATCATTCCTGCCTTGGTGATGGTCTTAACTGGAGCACTGGGCATTTCGCTTTTAGCTGGCTGGCGTAATTACTGGGCGAAGGATGTCGCAAAGTTGATTTTTCATTTGCAGGTGTGGAGCATGGTAGAGGTTTTTTTTATCGGGGTCTTGGTTAGTTTGTTTAAAATTGCGCACATGGCGACGGTGGGTATCGGTATTGCGTTTTGGAGCTATGCGGCATTTGCCATATTCTTTACCTTGATGTTGTCGAATTTGGACACGTTTTATACCTGGAAACGCTTGGAGGAGCTTGAGCCATGAGCCGAGTGACTGCTGCCTCCAAAGGATTGGCGTCGTGCCACTTGTGTCAGAAGGTTGCAAGTGTCGAGCTGGATAAGTGCCCGCGTTGTGGGACTGCGCTGCATTCGCGAAAGTCGAATAGTTTGAATCGCACGTTGGCCTTACTTTGCACCGCGACGATTTTATATATTCCGGCTAATATTTGCCCAATTATGATTACCGATCAGTTGGGCAGTTCGATCGAAAGTACGATCCTTGGGGGTGTGGTGCTGCTGATTCAGATGGATTCGATACCTGTCGCTGCGATCATATTTATTGCCAGTGTGATGGTGCCAGTTGGGAAGTTGCTGTCTTTATTTTATTTATGTTGGACGGTTAAGTTTGGTTCGTCGGTGAGCTCTCGGCAGCGCACGATTGCTTATCGTATTACGGAGTTGATCGGTAAGTGGTCGATGATCGATGTGTTTGTGGTATCGATCCTGGTGGCGCTGGTTCAAATCGGAAAAGTTCTGGTGATTCGCCCAGGGATTGCGTCTATTGCATTTGCAGCTTTAGTGATCGTGACAATGATCGCGGCTGAAGGATTCGACCCTAGATTATTTTGGGATAAAGAGGAAGAAAATCATGACTGATATAGCTAAACCTACTATAGATAAGCGTAATCGCCTCTCGGTGATATGGATTATCCCGCTTGTTGCGCTTGCATTAGGCCTCTGGATGGTCGTCGACAAAAAGATGTCTGAAGGGCCTGTGATACAGGTTAGCTTTAAGACCGCCGAAGGTATCGTTGCCGCGAAGACGAAGGTCAAGTATCTGAATGTTGAAGTCGGTCAGGTTGAAGCGATTTCGTTGAATGATTCAATGGACGGAGTCTTGGCTTCAGTACGTATTGATCATGATGCAAAGCATCTACTCTACCAAGACACTCAGTTTTGGGTCGTTCGTGCTCGTGTCGGCGCTGGAAACATTAGCGGTTTGAGCACTTTGCTGGGAGGCGCGTATTTAGAGCTATCGCCGGGGCAGAAAAAAGCGACACACTTTGAGTATGTCGGTTTGGAAACCCCGCCTTTGACCCCCGCTGGCGCCGATGGTATTAAGCTTAATCTGTATAGCGAACACGCAGCTTCAGTGAGCACTGGCGATGCCGTCTTATATAATGGTTATAAAGTCGGTCGCGTTGAGGGTATGGGGTTTGATGAAACGCAGCGTCTGGTGCACTACGATCTCTTTATTGATGCGCCTTATGATCAACTCGTGAATGATTCTGTGCGCTTCTGGAATGTCAGTGGTATATCGGTTAACGCCTCAGCAGGTGGGATCGATATTAAGACAGGTTCGTTGGATACAATCTTACTTGGAGGCGTGGCTTTTCGCTTGCCCGATGGGGCTGAGGCAGGTGCACCAGTAGAGAATGGGGCAGATTTTAAACTTTATGATAGTTATGCAGCGCTACAGGAGCAGCCTTATGAGTATTCGTTGGAGTATGTTGTCCAATTTAGCCAATCGCTGCGTGGTCTTCTACCAGGGGCCCCAGTGGAATATCGAGGGATTCCAATCGGCAGCGTGACACGGATTATGACGACTGAGCTATTGGCTGATCCTGAAGAGCAACGTGGGGCTGCGATCCCTGTGTTGATTAAAATTGAACCGGGTCGTTTGGGGCTGGCGGATACACTAGAGTCGGTGAATCTGATTAAACAAAGTTTGACTGAAAGTGTCCCTCAAGGGCTGCGGGCAAGCCTTGAGACTGGGAGTATCATTACGGGTAGTTTATTTATTAATATCGATTATTATGATGGTGTTTCCTCGGCTGAACTTGGGGAGTATGATCAATATTCTTTGATTCCTAGTGTTGAAACTGGTTTCGCTCGAATCGAGCAGCAGCTATCTGATTTTTTAACCAAGGTAAATGCATTGCCGATTGAACAAACGATGCAGAATTTCGATGGCATGGTCACCTCGATGACCGAACTCATGGAGTCAGTGGATGAGTTCCTGAATGATCGAAACACACAAAATTTAAGCGCGGAAATGACCGCGACATTGAAAGATGTGCGTAAGATACTCGGCGGTCTGTCTCCGGATGGTCAAATCTTTCAATCGATCGAGGGCAGCGTGAGTAAAATCAATCAGACACTTTATAATCTCGATGAACTAACACGGACCCTCAGCGATAAGCCGAATGCATTGATTCTTCCAACTAACTTCCCTTCAGATCCACTTCCAGGAGCCAATCACTAATGAGAATACCACTATTACTTATCGCCGTCTCGAGCGTGCTCGTTTCAGCTTGTTCAACCACGCCTCAAGCGCGTAGCACGTATTTGTTGCGTTCCAGTAGTCACGTGGGCACCGGGGAATTGGCGAAAGTGGGTGATGCGTATCTCGGCACTGTGCAGGTCGCGAGTTACATCGACCAGCCCGGCTTAGTGCTTGAGCTTGCGGAAGGTATGATTCACACCGCGAAGCAGCATCATTGGGCTGAACCCTTGCGTGTGAGTCTGCGCGAATTTTTGAACGTAGAGATTTCGGCGGCAAACGAAGAGGCACTCGCTACGATTCCACCTGGAGGAGCTGCAGCGGATCGTATCGACGTGAGAGTCAGTCAGCTGCATGGCAATGCGCAGGGGCATGCTGTATTAGTTGCCAGCTGGAGTCTCAGTTCGGCAAAGCAGCGTCATGAGTATCAGTTTGCTGAGACTACACCTCTCGATGGAGTTGGTTACGAAGCATTGGTGACTGCTGAGACTAAGCTGCTGGTTCAATTGTCTAAGGCGATTGCCCATGAACTGAAGTGACGTTATGTGTGGCTCCATCTGGCCTCATCTTGACCAGCCGTCGATCTTCCAATTTGACTCCATGAGCTTACGGTCACTGCCACCCTGTTCTGGAGTGAACCAAACCTCAAAGCGAGCTCCGTAGTACTGATCCCAATTGCCCTCGTAGATAGTAAAATCGAAGCTTGCGCGAAACAACTCATCTGGCTCGTCCGACCAGCCGATGAGTTCGGCCGAGCTTTGTTTTAAGCTGGACTGCGATAGAGGAACTTCTCCGGTGATTTCGTAGGTCTTCAGGTATAGATTGCCGGGCTCGCCGGGATTACATCGGATAACTGCAGTATAGCGCCCATACCCCCCGGCGAGGGAGATGGAAGGCTCACCTCGTATAATCGCTCCTGTGGGAAGCAGGGCCCGCGCGGATTCCAGGGTCGGATCTTTAAGCAGAGCCTCGAACTCAACCTGCAATTCTCGGACCGCAGCCTTACTCATCCGCCGTTCTTCCGTTTCCGCCTGTTCCATGATCTCCACTGTCACCCCTTGCTCATGCCAAACGACGTAACTTTGCTTCAGCCTAAACCTTTGTTTAATTGGCAGAATAAGTTCTTTTCCCGAGGGTACTGGATCTGCTCCCCTCCTCCAGGTTTTTCCAGACAGGCCGATGCAAGTTCGGGTCTGGTAGTTTTGGGACTCATGTGGGTGAAGTGAGGAAAAATTGCCGTTGTTACTCGTTTGCCATTCTCCTTTTAGAAGCCACCTCCGCGTCGCCAATTCTTTACCATTCATTTGATGTCGCCACCAAGCCGGAGAGGCGGACAGGTACCACTTTAGTAATTCGGGGTAATCACGGTGTAAGATCCCCAGCGCGGGAATTGAGGGGAGAAAGGAAGCATCCGAGGTTCCGGTCGTCTTTAGCGTTGCAATCAGCGCCGCCTGAAAAGAATCCGGGTCCGTCCATTCCGGCTCGCTCGGATGAGGCGGCTGGCTGGTTGGATCCAACAGGACTACGTTTTCTGGCAATGTGAGTTCGTTAGCAAAATTGTCCAGGTCTTCAGCCAACATCGAACCAAAGAACATCGCCATCACCGCCGGAGCCAGAGCAAGAAGACAGCACAGCAGACATCCAAGCGCCGCTAGGCCCCACTTCACTTTTTTTTGTATGAACCATCTGATCGCGCTCACTAGGAAAAATAACAAGCCCAGTCCAAACACTAGGGCAAAGATCGCCGCAAGCCAGATGGGAATTAAAGCGACCGCCGCGCTGCCAAACAGTGCACTCAAACTAATTAGTAGGGGCATCAGGAAAAGGCGCCAGGTAGTGGATCGGAAAAATGCGTTCATCTTTAATAGCTTTTGGGCTTAGCTTTCGATTGTCGATCCTTAGCCACTCACTCCTCCCTGCTGACGCCTTTTCTAAGGTTGATGCACGACTTCAAGCTCCGGCAGGGATTTCTTTAATTCTGTGATCCCATTGGCGGTGACTTGAGTCTGGCTGAGGAATATTTTGCGTAAGCTGCTGGAAGCGTGGAGTGATTCGAGACCGGCATCGCTGATCTGGGTATTGTAGAGGTTCAAGTAGTTGAGGTCAGCAAGCTGGCTAAGTGCGTCTAGTTGCTTGTCGGTTACGTCGGTGCCGTTCAAATGTAGGCGTTGCAGCTTAATACACTGCTCGAGTTGTTGAAAGAAGTCTGAGCTGAGTGCTAATTCACTGCAATCGAGCCAAGTGAGTTTGTTGCGAAACCCGCTGAGCTGCTGGATGGCTTCGTTCAGCTGTCCGGGCCCGACCACGCCGAGGTCGATCCGGATGCTTTCGTCGCCCCATGCATTGTATTCGGCCTTCACGCCCGTGCGACTGATTTGCTCGATCAATTGGTCGGTGTCGGCGTCGCCGAGTTTGACGGTCTCGCTTGCTGCCGCACTGAGCTCCGCTTCGTCCGGCCAGTAGGCGCCAGCCTCGATCCATTGGCGCACGAGATCGATGTCTTCAGAGGAGACTGGATCTTTCTCTTCGGGAGGCATGGCGTCGTCATCGTCGTGTGGGAGTAACATGCGATACATCAGCTCGCTCTGCTCGACGTTGCCAGGCACGATCGCGGGTAGCTTACTCTTACCGCCTAGGTTAATCGAATGCTGCTCATCTAATCGATAACCTCCTTTTTGTTTGGTCGCACCGTGGCACTTGTAGCAGTTGCGCTCGAAGATGGCTTGAGACGTTTCAAAGAGCGCGATTCTGGGGTCTAACACTTGAGGTATCTGTTTTAGCACAGCGATTGGCGCTGTTATCGGATCGAACTGATCTGTGCCGTTCATTACATCGTCCATCGGGGCGTTGAGAGCCGAGGTGCTGGTTGATTGAGTAACTATGCGCGCTTGGTCCGTATTTTCTTTGCTGCTTTCATCGGCGAATGGAGCGGGTGCGACGGCTTGGCGCTTTTCTTCCTGGAATGGTTTGGAGAGGAAACCTTTGCCGTGTACCAGCTCACCGCCCTGATGGGCGGTCAAGACCATTGTGATAGTGGCGGCGAGGAGTGCCAGCATATAGACCAATTTGCTGCTACGTTTGCCTAGCTTGCGATGAATACAATAACAAAGGTAAGTGGCGACGATACAGCCGGCAAAGATGAGGCCCCAGAATCTGTGCTGTTCGATTTCGTCGCCGTATTGGCCGAACTCTTCGTAGCTGAGGCCAAGTACGACGGTTAGGCCGCAAGATATCAGTAGTAACAAGTGCAGCAAGCCGGTGGCTTGGTTCTTATGTTTGTCGTCGTTTTTTTCGAGTAGAAATTCTAGAAACCAGATCGCTGTGAGTGCTCCGATCGGCAAATGAAGTATGACCATGTGAAAAGGGCCAAAGGGGATCAAGAAATCGGGCATGCTAGAGGCGTGAAGTGGGATTAAGATTAAGAATAGGATTAAGATTAGGAGAGACGCTAACTGCTGACTCCTGAATTCTAACTCCTCTTTCTAAAACAGTGCGGTGATGGGGCGACCTTTATCGGCTACGCGGAAGGGGCGGCCACTAGGGGAGTGCACTACTTTATCAATCGGCAAGCCGAGGGCGTAGGCGATGGTCGCGTTGAAGTCTGGCACGCTGACGCCGTTGTCGGCGACGGAGTGGCCACTGGCGTCGGTCGAGCCGTAAACTTGACCACCTTTGATACCGCCGCCAGCTAGCACGCAGCTAAAGGCGGAAGGGTGGTGATTTCGGCCAGCGTTGCTGTTGATTTCGGGGGATCGACCAAACTCGGTGCCGATCACGACGAGCGTCTCGTCGAGGAGACCGCGGTAGTGGAGGTCGTCGAGTAGAGCGGAGACAGATTGATCGAGTGGGCTAGTGAGTCCGGCGACTTGATCGTGATTGTCGTTGTGTGTATCCCAACCGCCAAGGGTGAGTTCGACAAAGCGCACGCCGTGCTCGACGAGTCGACGCGCGAGTAGGCAACTTTTGCCGAAGCGAGAATCGCCGTAAACATCGCGTGTGAGCTTCGGCTCTTGGCTAAGGTCGAAAGCGGCGAGGTCTTTACTGTTCATCAGCTTGATTGCCTGTTCGTAAACATCGCCATAGGCACGCACTTGCTTGGAAGGATACTTTTTATGAAAGGAGAGATCCATCATCTGCGCGAGTGCCAAGCGTTCGCGTAGTTCGGCTTCGTCGACACTTTGGTGTCGATCGACGTAGGGCAGTCCCTCGTCGGGGCTGCCGAGGTGGAGTGGCTCGTATTTCGAATCGAGAAAGCCTGCGCCGCCGGTGGCGTTATTACTGCCGCCGATACGAACGTTTCCAGGCAGGGTGGAGTTGGTCTTGCCGGACATGCTGTTGAGCCATGCGCCGAGTCCGGGGTGCTTAATCGTCCCGCGCTGCGCGTAGCTGGTGTGCATGAAGTAATTACCTGGTTCATGCGCGCCTTGGGTTGAATTCATGGAGCGGATGATCGCGATCTTATCCATGCGTCGTGCTAGGCTGGGTAAGTATTCGCTAATCTGAATCCCGGCCACGTTGGTATCGATTGTTTGCACCGGCCCTTGATCTTTCCAGCTAGATTTGGGGTCGAAGGTGTCGATGTGGCTCATGCCACCGCTGAGGTAAATGTAGATGACGTTGCGCGCGGTCGGCTTCTTGATGGTTTGCGAGGCCCAGAGGGGAGTGGTACTCGCAGATAGACCGACACCGAGCAGTGCCTTGGCCGAGTATTGTATGAATTTACGACGTGAGAGTTCGTCCAATTTGTTTAGTTCGTCATACATAGCAGAGAGAATTAGGAATTAGGGATGCTGTGTGGAGGTGGGTTCTTAATCGTAATCCTACTCTTAATCCTAATCTGTTTTTGTGTGTGGAGATTATGACTAAGATTAAGAGTATGATTAGGATACTGAGGGCTGGGCTTACTGGATGAACAGGAATTGCTGGGTGTTGAGCATCGCCCAAATGATGCGTTGGCGGGCCTTCTCGGGGTCTTCATTGAAGTAGGGCAGCAGGGCTTCCATTTCGGCTTCCGAGGGTTTGCGAGCTAAGAATCCGAGATAGAGAGTTTCGAGTTTGGCTTTGGGGGTCTGAGCTTGGCGTGCTTCCAGCACGGGAGCAGATCGCTGCGCGAGCAGCCAATTAGTTTGGTTCGAATTCATTAGGAACAGGGCTTGCAGGACATTGCCCTTTTCGTCGCTATTCTCGATCAGCATGCGGTCGGATTGGCCGAAGACTTCGAGTAGGTGGCCGTTGCTTTGAGGGGATTGCAGTTCGGAAGCGCGGCGAATGTTTTTGATCCACTTCTCGTCGGCTTTGTTACTTTTGCCCTTCCCTTTTGTGCTCGGGAAGTTTGCTGCCATCATACTTATTTCCATCGATGCACCAGCGTCTGATTCGCTGAGGTCTGGGTTGAGCATTTGGTTCCAGGCTCTACGAGTTTTTTGGAATTCATTTCGGATGGCTGCAAGTTCTGGAGTCCCTTTAAGGGTGGGGTCTTGATTGGCTTTATTTTGTTTGGTGCGTGCCGCGAAATAGGCTGCATAGACATCGCTCATCTTGGTGACATGACTGGCGATCTTCTGAGCAGACCATTCATCAAGGTAGACTGCTGCGGCTGGCTTCTGTCCTGTGACGTATTGGATGCCGCCGTTGTTGCCCTTGTAGCTGGTATTGAGGATTTGGTCGATATCCGGAGTCATCAGTGTGGCAATGGAGTCCCAAATCTGCTCCGAGCTCATGCGTTGGAAGATCGGGCCTTCGAGATGGTAGTCATCCGGTAGGTCGGGGTTGTCGATCACGGCTTGGCGCTGAAAATACTGAGTATTGTAGAGCACGCGCAGGTATTGCTTTAGGTCGTAGTCGAGCGCGATCATTATCGACTCTAGATATGCCATGAGCTCCGGGTCATCGGCTACGGATTCGTCGGTGAGCTCGTCGACGGGCTCGATGAGGCCTTTGCCCATGACGTGTTTCCACATGCGGTTGGCGATGACGAGTGTGAAGCGTTCGTTGTTTTTCGACACGAGCCAGTCGGCGTAGCTGTCCACGCGCTCACTGGAATCGTGTAGTTTGGCATCGGATTGGTTGCCGAATAGGATCTTGGGCTCGACGATGTCTTTTGGCTTAGCGTCGTCGTATTGATAGTCTTGCGGTAGTTTGAGCGGGCGTTCGGTATGCACGACGCCCCATTTGAGGGGATCGAAGAACTCTCGCCCAGCACTCATAGGGGAGGCTTTCTGGTTGCCTGGTATTTTGCCTTTATTCTGTTTCTTGGTAGTTTCTCGCAGGCGGTGCATGACCTCTTTGAGCTTCGGGTCGTCGTTCTGGATGTTGACCCCAGTTTTTAGGCCGTAGGTGTAGGCGGCAAATTCGTAGAAGTCTTTTTGGCTCCACACATCGGTGGGATGGTCGTGGCACTGTGCGCATTGCATTTGTGTGCCGAGAAAAACTTGCGCAGTCATGGACATGTTATCCAGTGGCATGCCGAAGTCGCGCAGATAGTAGGCGACTGCCGGATTATCCCACGGGTAGCCGTTGGCGGTGAGTAGCGACTCGACAAAGTCGTCATATGGGACGTTGCGGCGGATCTGTTCTTTGAGCCAAGGGATATAGTAGATGCCGCCGTAGCGACTGCCTTCACGGCCAGTAGTTTTTGCGCGTAGGATGTCGGCCCAGAGATTGAAGTTATGACTAACGTAACCGGCTGAGTCCAAAAGGCTATCGATTAGCTCGGAGCGCTTGCGTGGGGTGTTATCGTTGAGAAAGTGGACTGCTTCGGCGTAGGTTGGAATGCGGCCGATAATTTTGAGATAAGCTCGACGCAGGTAGGTGGCATCGTCGATGATCGGGGCGGGTTCGACGCCTTGCGCTTCCCAGTACTTAGCAAGAAATTTATCGATTTGCTGACTGGCGCCGAAGTGGTCTTGTCGTTTCACGACTCGGGCGACATCGGGTTGCCCTTGCTTGTAGGCCGTGGCGCTGAGTAGGCCTGCCTCTTTTTGAGCGAGTATATAACTACGGTCTTTGGCCGAGAACTGGTTGAGTGCTAGGGAGACTACTTTCCGATCTACAGTGCGTCGAAAGGTGACTTGGTCTCGATGCATCGAGACTAGGTCAGCTTCAATTGTTTTACCTGCCACATTGGTGAAGATTCTGGCGTAGGCGCTAGTGGAAAGCGAGGTGGCCAGTAATAGGCAGGCGCCGATTTTGAGCAGTATTTTGGTTGGTAAGCGAATGGTTCGATCCTTTCTGGTTTGCAGTGAAGCTGGGGATAGTAGTGGGGAAGTTAGTGTTTTTTAAGGCCGACCTGTCAATTGGTATTCAATTTGGATACGAATCGTGGACTAAAGTTCCTGCTGGAATCACACTTATTAGTATATGTGGTTTACAGCTCAAAAGTTTCAAAAAAAACCAATAATTTCTCATTTGTGGGTGTTGCATTGTTTGAGGGCACAAAAAAGCCGCCTGTGCACGAGGCAGCAGGCGGATTTTGAAAGGATTGATTCACTCTAGGCTAATTAGCCCTTGTAGATCTTTAGCAGGGCGTCGGCGATTTCCGATGGGTTGCGGGCGATGGAGACACCGGCATCTTCCATGGCGGCGAACTTCGCTTCGGCTGTGCCAGATCCGTTTGCAGAAACGATTGCACCAGCGTGGCCCATGGTCCGGCCTTTGGGTGCAGAAGCGCCTGCGATGAATCCAGCGACTGGCTTAGTGACGTGCTCCTTGATGTAGGCGCACGCTTCTTCTTCAGCGCTGCCACCAATTTCACCGATCATGATGATCGCGTCCGTGTCAGGATCTTCGTTGAGCAAGCGCACAGCATCGAGTTGAGAGGTGCCGTTGATTGGGTCACCACCAATACCGATACAAGTCGATTGGCCGTGGCCGCGCTGTGTGAGCTGGTAAACGGCTTCGTAAGTCAATGTGCCGGAGCGAGAGACTACACCGACGCGACCTGGCTTGTGGATGTAGCCCGGCATGATGCCGATCTTACATTCGCCGGGTGTGATGATACCTGGGCAGTTTGGCCCGATCAAACGAGTTTTACCGTTTGTTGCATCCAGTGCTTTGCGCACTTCAGCCATGTCGCGCACTGGCACACCTTCGGTGATGCAGATGACGAGCGGGATCTCGGCTGCAATCGCTTCGAGGATTGAGTCGGCCGCGAATGGAGGCGGGACATAGATGACGGAAACATTGGCTCCGTATTGCTTCACTGCTTCGGAAACCGTATTCAGGACAGGCACTTTGCCTTCCCATAACTGACCGCCTTTGCCGGGTGTGACTCCAGCGACGACATTCGTTCCATAATCAATGCATTGTAACGTGTGGAAGGTGGCAGTTTTACCAGTAAGTCCCTGAACGACGAGACGTGTATCTTTGTTAACGAGAATACTCATTGGATCTTATATTAAAAGTTATCGTGTCAATGCGCTTAGGCGCTGGCGACTTGGCTAGTGATGATTTCAGCAGCTTGGACAAGGCTGTCGGCTGGGGTTAGTGCGATGCCGCTTTCGCGGAGGATCTTCTTACCAGCTTCGACGTTGGTGCCTTCGAGGCGGACGACGAGTGGCACGTTCAGCTCGATGTTATTGGCTGCAGCAACGATGCCGCGTGCAATGACGTCGCACTTCATAATGCCGCCGAAGATGTTGACTAAAATACCTTTAACATTCGGGTCGGACAGGATGATCTTGAAGGCGGCAGTGACCTTCTCTTCGTTGGCACCTCCGCCGACATCGAGGAAGTTGGCCGGTTCGCCGCCGAAGGTCTTGATGATGTCCATCGTCGCCATGGCAAGTCCTGCGCCGTTCACGAGGCAGGCGATATTGCCATCCAGTGCGATGTAGGCTAGGTCAAACTTGGATGCTTCGATCTCTTTCGGGTCTTCTTCGTTCAAGTCGCGGAGCGCTTGGATGTCAGGGTGCTTGAACAGCGCATTGCCATCGAAGGATACTTTGGCGTCGAGAGCGACGACTTGACCTTCCGGTGTGGTGACCAGTGGGTTGATCTCTACCAGCTCGGCATTCTTTTCCCAGAACATCTTGTAGGTGCCGCTGAGGATTTTACTGAGTTGCTTGACCTGATCGCCTTCGAAGCCAAGTGCGTAAGCGACTTCACGGCAATGAAAGGGGCGAAGGCCTGTGGAAGGCGAAACTGCGACGCGAGTGATCTTCTCTGGAGTGGACTCGGCGACTGCTTCAATGTCCATACCACCTTCAGTCGAGGCGATGATGACTGCTTGAGCGGTGTCACGATCGAGCACGATCGCGAGGTAATACTCGTGTGAAATGTCGCACCCTTCAGTGACGTAGAGTGTCTGCACCTTGCGCCCAGCTGGGCCAGTCTGTGCGGTCACTAGTGTGTTGTTGAGCATCGCCATGGCGGCTGTTTTTGCGGCTTCGCTACTTTTGACGACCTTAACTCCACCTTGGTAGCCATCGTTGAACGTTCCCTTGCCGCGTCCACCTGCGTGAATTTGCGATTTAACAACGATTAGATCGCCTTCAATCTTGGAGATGGCGGTGTCTACTTCTTCGGCATTTGTCGCTGAATATCCGCGTGGGACCGGGACGCCGTAGTTGTGAAGGAGCTCTTTTGCTTGATACTCGTGAATGTTCATCTGTTGTTGGTTAGTGTTCTAGGCACAAAAAGGAAGCTTGCTAGATGCCAAGGTTGATTGGGCGGCGCAACCTATTTTATAGGTATTTCGAAGAAGAAAAAACGGTGTCGAATGAATTGGATTCATTTGCGAGTGGGTAACTTAGGTTTAATCGCTTGATACCAAGTATTATTGGATTGCTGGCTTTCAAAATGGGGCGTGGCCGCCTCGCCTGCAGATTCATCGCGAATAGCTTGACTCACCATTGGCTGGAAATATCGGCGTTGAGTCGTAAATTGCTCTGCCTATATTCGACCTGATGAATTGAACCGAGTCGCTGCGGTTGTTTATAGCGAGCGGGTTTATGCCGCGATTGAGCAGCAGCGAGATGCAGTCTTACAGTTCGCAGCCTTGTGGCGTTTCGCAATTGGGGCGGGCGATCAGACCTTTGATTGGCTCTTCGGGGAAAAGTTGTTCGGCGCGGCCATCGTCGATTAGGTGCTTTTGGCAGACGGCGTCCAGGTCGTCCTTGCAGCGGGTGCGGCGCATATCATGCAGGAATTGCCCGTCCATATCGACGCCGAGACCAACGAAGTTGAGGAACTTTTTCATATGATTGATGTGGCTGAGTTCGTGGCGTTGCCTATGGCTGGTAGCGATAAATAGGTCTTCGACATAGTCGCGCACATCGGCCAGCGTTGGGCGAAAGATGGGTTGCTTGGAGAAATGCTCGCGCAGTTGGCGGAAGATCCAAGGGTTGCGAATGCAAGAACGGCCGACCATCAAGCCTGCGCTGTGGGTTTTATTCAGCACCCACTGTCCTTTTGCTACTGAGGTGACGTTGCCATTGGCGAGCACCGGGCAGGTAAGGCGTTCGGCTGCGCGTTTAATATATTCGTAGTGCACCTCGCTGCGGTACGCTTCTTTGACGGTGCGGGCGTGCAGGCTAAGGAGATCCACGTCGTGCTTTTCGACCAGTTCGAGGATGGTGTCGAAATGTTCGTCGCCGTCGAAGCCGATGCGCATCTTTACGGTAAAGCGTCCCTTGATCGCTGCGCGTAAGCAACCTAGGATGCCATCGATTTTTGCGGGATCTCGCAGCAGTCCACCACCGACTTTCTTCTTATATACCTTAGGCGCGGGGCAGCCCATGTTCAAGTCGATGCCTGCGACTGGTAGTTGCAGTGTTTCGATCTCCTGCACCGTGCGTTCCAGGTCGGGCAGGCTTTCGCCGATCAACTGGATGAAGACCGGGCGGCCAGTTCCATGCTCGCAGATCGAGTCGATGATCGATTGCTCGAGTCGCGAGTGGCAATGCACGCGGAAGAACTCGGTAAACAGTAGGTCGGGTGCGCCGTATTTACCCAGCAATTGCATGAACGGCAAATTGGTGACGTCCTGCATCGGAGCCAGTGCAGTCCATGGTTGGCCAGGAATTAGTGTGTCAGGGAGTGGCTGCATCGAGGTGATATCTTTCGGGCTTAACTATTTAATTTTAGTTAATATGACACTCGATTCTTGGTCGAATATTAGCTGAAAGTTCGATTCTATTTCATCAATTATTCGTTGAGGCTTGTCAGTGATGACGATGTCCCCGTCAACATTTTCAGTCTTTAGAGCGCCGCTGCTTAAAAATTCTTTGATTGATTTATTGGAGGGTAACCAACTTTCGATTTTGTGGTCCTCCCTGGTCTTGAATAACGTGATTAGCAGGTATTTTCGTTCCGATTTTTGAAATTCGTCGTCCATAATATGGAGAATTCCATATTTATTTCCTTTTTTTAGAATGACCTTTCCTTCGTCTAAATCGAAAGTCTTTTCATCATCGTTCCATTCGATGCTAGCGGTTTTAAACGTTCCGAGATTATCTATTTTTTTCAGATCAATGATTTGACTAATATCGCCTTTATTTGAAATGAACCAAGAGCCTTCGAAGTCACTGAGTTGTTCGGGCGTAAAATCGCTGCCGATCGGTTCTTCTACCAAAAGTGAGGTGCAGCCAGCTGCAAAAAAAATAAAAAGTGCGAGTATTAATTTCATTTTATCTAAAACAGTGCCAAACTCCACTATTCACCTTCTTTGAGGATCTTAGCGAGGATCTCGGCCATGTCGTCGACCGAGTCGAGCACTTGTTGGGCTACATACAAGGGCTTGTCGCAGGTGAGAGCAAGTACGATGGAGTCGCTGGGGCGCGCGTCGACTTCGACGATCTTGTGCCCGAGTTCATTCTCCATGGATACGATAAGGCGGGCAAAGAAGGTGCCCTCTTTGACATCGTTGATTACGACGCGCTCCACTTCGGCACCGAGACCGTCAAGCAGAGTGATCATTAGATTGTGGGTCATTGGGCGCTCTGCCTGCTCTCCATTCACAGCGCGTTGAATCGCTTCGCCGATAGTGCGATCCATGTAAATAACAAAGGTTTTGGTGTCGTTTCCCAAGAAAACGGCACATCCATTTGATGTGGGCATGACTCCTTTTACGCTGACTTCGACGACGCTGTTATCCATATGATTACTAAGTATGCTTGAAAGCGGTATGGCTTCAAGTGTATAGGCTGAGTGAAAATGTATTGAAAATAGTGTCGCACCGCGCGCGAGCTGTTCTAAAATCCAAGGCAGTGAATCAAAACAGACAGACAACCAAGCCAAATCTGTATTTAGTCGGATTTATGGGCGTCGGGAAGTCCGCCATCGGACGGCGTGTCGCGCGTGAGCTCGGCTATAAATTTCTCGATTCGGATGATCGTATCGAAAAGCAGGTAGGTAAAAAGATTGCGGCGATTTTCGCTGCTGAGGGTGAAGCGCAATTTCGGGCCTACGAGCGGGAGTTTATCGAAACAGGTCATCCGACGCAGGGCTGTGTCGTTTCTTGTGGCGGTGGCCTGGTCGTGCAAGAGGGTATGTCGGAATTGCTGAAGTCAAAAGGAGTTGTGATCTGCTTATTCGCCTCGGTCGAGAGTATCATCGAGCGCACAAGTCGGAATAATAACCGGCCGCTGCTGAATGTGGCCGATCCTGAGGCACGTATTCGTGAGTTATTGGCTGCGCGCGAGCCGGTCTATATGGAATCAGGTGCCTGCATTTCCACTGATGGTCGCACCATTCCTGAAGTGGTTAAACATATGCTGCGCACTTATCGTGCATGCGCTAAGCGTGATCACCCGGAGCCGCTGCCAGAGGCGTAGTAGAGCCTGACTCGACTTTAGTGCTGTGATCGCTTAAGCCGAATCTCGTCTTGTCATCGGCTCTAGATTGCCACTTCATGCCCGCATGTCTGAAGACTCAAAAATTCGTTGCGGTGTCGTAGGTACCGGTTATCTGGGCCAACACCATGCTCGTATCTATGCTGCGCTCGAAGCGTGTGACTTGGTGGGGATCGTCGAGTCCGACGACGCGCGCGCGGCAGAAATGTGTGAGGCACACAGTTGCGCTCGCTTCGAGTCGCTCGAAGCATTGGCTGAAGCGTGCGATGCTGTAAGCGTCGTAGTGCCGACCGATCATCATCGAAATGTGGCGGTGCCGTTGCTTGAGGGTGGCTGCCATTTGTTAATCGAAAAGCCGCTCTGTACCAGCCTTGAAGAGGCTGAGGATATTCTTTCCGCGGCGAAGGCTGCTGGTCGCATCGTTCAGGTCGGGCACATCGAGCATTACAATCCAGTGATGGGCTACCTTGAAAATGCGGTCACCAAGCCACAATTTATTACAGCCGACCGCTTGGCTCCTTTTAATCCACGTGGTACCGAGGTGGGCGTGGTGCTTGACTTGATGATCCACGATCTTGGTGTGATCTTGGCACTTGTGCGTTCGCCGATTAAACAGGTTGATGCAGTCGGTGTGAATGTCCTCTCCAATAGTGAAGATATCGCCAATGCGCGAATCACTTTTGAAAACGGCTGTGTCGCAAATATCAACACCAGTCGTGTGAGCATGAAGAAAGTGCGTGAGATCCGTGTGTTCCAACCCGCGAACTATCTATCGCTGGACTTTATGAATCAGAGTGGTCATTTTCTACGTAAGGAAGGTCCAGAACTCGTACGTGAAGAGATCCCAATCGAAAAGGACGAGCCGCTTAAGCTTGAGCTCGCTTCTTTCCTGCAAGTCGTCAAAGACGCTGGGCAACCAAAAGTCGGTGCCGAGCTCGGCAAATCGGCACTTGAACTGGCGATTCAGATCACGGAATTGATTCACGCCGATAAATAAATTTTCTGGTTTCGCATTAATGTCTGAACAGCTTCCAGTACCTGCCGATTTCGCCGCGCCAATCAATGGTCAGCCGGACTTACTCTTCATTGCTGGTGAGCATTCTGGTGATGAACATGCGGCACAAATTGTCGCTGATATCCGATTGAAGCACCCTGATATGAAGGTCGCCTGTCTCGGTGGCGTTAAACTCCAGGCCGAAGGCGCACAACTGCTTTACGATTTAACTGCGATGTCGATTGTCGGCTTTGCTGAGGTAGTCAGGCATTATGGTTTCTTTAAGGCGCTGTTTGATCGCTCGCTGGATTGGATCGAACGCTATCGACCGAAGCATATTTGTTTCGTTGATTATCCTGGCTTCAATCTGCGCATTGCTGAGCAATTACTCGAACGTGGCTTGAGCAAAAAAGGCGGTGGCGATATCGGCATTAGCTATTACATAGGCCCACAGGTCTGGGCATGGAAAGCGAAGCGTCGCTTTAAGATGGCGCGCACGCTCGATCGCCTCGGGGTGATTTTTCCATTCGAAGTGGAATGCTTTGCCGATACCGATCTGCCGACGGAGTTTGTCGGTCATCCGTTTGTGCGCGAAAGTTATCAATTGCCGTTCAGCTACGATGCGTCGGCACCGATGCTGTTGCTGCCGGGGAGCCGCACCGCTGCAGTGGGTCGCATCTTCCCGCTATTGTTACAGGGCTTTCAAATGGCGCAAAAAACGAAGCCAGAACTAAACGCCAAAGTTGTTTACCCAAGCCAACGTATTCGCGATGTTTTGGAGGCAGTGTTACAGGAATATCCTGCATTGCAGAGCTCGATTGAGTTCGTGCGTAATGAGGAAAACGGCTTGCCGGCGAGCGCTGTGTTGATGAGCTCTGGCACAATGTCGCTGGCCTGTGCGCTTTCGGGGATCCCTGGTGCGATCGTGTATCGCCTTAATCCGATCAGTTATTGGCTGGGGCGCATATTGGTGAAGATCCCGTATATTGGCATTGCGAACCTGTTGCTTAAGCGTCCATTGCATCCCGAATTCATTCAAGGTGCCGCCAAGCCGAAACGCTTAGCTGAGCAGATCCTAATTGCGCTCGACGATCCGCAAGCTGGCCACGCCGCTGCCGCGGGTGCTGCCGAGCTCCGCGGTCTGTTGCATGCAGGCAGTGATGTCAGTGCTGCCGAGTGGTTGTTAGAGGCGTGCGAAGTTGGTTCAAATGACGCAACGTAACGCATTTACTTTGTGTCTCTCCGCTGGCAAAGCGTTTGCCTGCTGTGTGAAACAGCGTCCGGATGATCAATCTGATCTGGTAGCTCAATCTGACGTGTGCCGGTGTCCTGATTGCTTGAGGCAGATCAAGTCGAAAGATTCGATTCGTATTTCAAGTGTAACGCTTTAGGGCTATGATTGAAATCTATCGAGATCACGATTTTAGTAAAGTAGGGCTGTATCAAGGTATCCTTGAGGATGCTGGCATCGAAACGCTGTTACGGAATCGGAATTCAGTGACTATGACGACTTCAGTGCCGATACCTAGTATGTATCCAAATATCTGTGTGCATACGCCTGAAGATGCTTCGCGCGCACGGGAACTACTGGCCGTGTATGCTGAGTCTGCTTCGTCGGTGGTCGCGGCGGATTGGGAATGCGCGCTTTGTGGCGAGGGGAATGAAGGTAACTTCACCGAATGTTGGTCGTGCCTGGCGGATTGCCCTGAGCGTGGAGTTAACGATGAGGATTGAGAGCCGTAACGTTGCTGTTTGGGGAGCACTTGCTGCGCTCTGTGTGTCCGTGCTTAGTGGATGCCAATCGTCGGATGTCGACAGTTTCTTGGATGTCAGGTTGTCGGTGGTTGCTGCTGCTGACTCAACAGTCCTAGTGGTTCCCGTAGCAACTGATGCGATTGCCGCGGATCGAACGGGTGTTGCCGCGCAGGGGAGTTCGATCGCGGTGAGCGCGCCGAAGCAGCTTTATTCGGAGCAGGTGACGAAGTCGGATTTGTGGCGAATGAACATGCAACATGGCTGCAAGTTTCATGAGCCTTGGCAGTATATGGGCACCAAAGATAGGGAGCATTATCTGGCGATCTATCCGTTTCTAGGTTTCCGCGCGGTGTATCGTATTGCTGAGGATGAGTATCCGATTGAGCAACCTTATGGGTTGACTGCCCGCACCTCGAAATGGCGTGAAATTCATAATTTCGTGCATCACGGCATGCAGCAATTGTTCATTATTGAGCCTCGATTGTTTGATCAACCTGAGTTGTTTGAACTGATTCAAGTGGATGGCTTAGGCGGGAATGTCGAGGATCTGATGATGCAGGACGTACAGATTCTAACATCCCAGTAGTTGGGCCTTCGTTAGTGCAGCCCTATGCTTCGATGATGGCTTTCAGGTAGCTGCGCGCGCTGGCTTCATCGGTAAATTCGCCCTCGAGTTGCGCTTCATAGGCGCGGTCAAGGATTTTGCCGAACTGTGGCCCGGGCTTGATACCGAGCTCGACTAAATGCCGTCCGAGTAAAATTGGTTTCGGGGCGCTGTCTTCAATCGCCAGTTCGGTGGCCTTTTTGAGCAGCCAATCGCCTTCGGGGAAGTCATCAACCACGATCGGCGGGCGGCCTAACTTGTCGGCAAAGGCCACGCGGGTGAGACGGTCGACGCGTTTGACGCGGGCGGCAAGTCGGCGGATCGCGGTATCGCCTGCACCATCGCGATATAGTGCAAGAGGGCGCATGTGTTGCTCAACTAGTGGCAGCACCTCTTCAAATATTTTTTTCTGTCGTGTCAGGCGTTCGAGGAATGCGCGCGCAATCGGCACGCCGTCGACATCGTGGCGTGGGCTGCGAATGCGGCCAGTCTTTTCATCGACGAAGCTGGAGACGGCTTTGCCCATGTCGTGGCAAAGGACGGCGAGGCCAACAATGAGATCTTCCCATTCATCGCCAATTCGATGACGCGCATAGGCATCGAGGCAATGGTAAGTGTGGGTCCAAACATCGCCTTCGGGGTGCCACTCCGGATCTTGCTCGCAGCCGACCAAGGCTTCAATTTCGGGGAAGTATTGCAGCCAGTTGCAGGCTTGTAGGAAGAGTAAACCTTTGGATGGATGCGCACCCTTGAGGATGAGCTTCTTCCATTCTTCCCAAAGTCGTTCCGAGGGCAAGTGCTCGCGCGAGAGTTCGCGGCAGAGTGCGATCGTCTCGGGTGCCGCTTCAAGGTTGAACCGCGCAACGAATTGCATGCCGCGCAGCACACGTAACGGGTCTTCACTAAAGGCGTCTGAGACGTGGCGCAAACGGCGTGCTTTTAGGTCGATTGCGCCGTTGTAAGGGTCGAGTAATTCGTCGGTGAGTGGGTCAATACTAATAGCATTGATGGTAAAATCACGTCGCGATGCGGCTTCTCTAGGCGACATGCTAGGATCGCCTTCAACGACAAAATCGGTGTGCTTCGGGCCGCTCTTGGATTCGCGACGAGGCAAGGCGAGGTCGATGTCGTGCCCCTTAATGATAAACACGCCAAATGCGCGGCCCACAGTGTCGAGTCGAAATGTCTTTTTGAGGGTGCGCTCCACCTCGTCCGCGTTGAGTCCATACACTTCCATGTCGACATCCTTAGCAGGAATTCCGAGCAAGCCATCACGCACGCAACCGCCCACAAGCAAAGCGCGCCCACCGGCTGCTTTGAGTAATTCAGCAACTTGTGTGCAGGCCTTGCGTTGACTGGGAGGAATATTTTCGAGGATGTTCACTATTAGAGACTAGAGAGCTGAGGCTTGAGGGGGCACTTTTTGGAGGGAAACGCTCCGTCGTTTCCGCCGTGGATCGGTTCATGCGCCTTTCTCAATTCGGCAATGACGGTAAGAGTACGAGTACGAGTAAGAGTAAGAGTAGGAGTAGAATCGCGGGGTAATCCCCGCTCGCTACGCTGACTTTGAATGGCGGCAATGAGGGAGCATTGCCCTCCAGCTAACGAATTGCGGGCCCGCCCCAACTGAGCTTGTCGCGGACGATTGCGAAGTGCGAGTGATCTGGGTTTTGCATGAGCCGAAATTTCTTTTCGGCCACAGTTACTTCGATCGGGAAGTTGCCGTCGAGATCGAAACGCACGCGGCCATCGATCGTGATACGAGGGCTGGGGCCGGGCTCGCCGCTTTCGACTTTGATTTGGGTTGAGTGGTCAAAGATGACCGAACGATTGCCAAAAGTATGCGGGCAAATCGGCGTCATCGCAATGGCGCTGACTTTCGGGCCGATAATCGGGCCGCCGGCAGAGAGGTTATAGGCCGTCGACCCAGTTGGAGTCGAAAAGATGAGGCCGTCACAGTGATATTCCGATACCGGATTACCGTTGGCGGAAACGCAGAGGCGGATCAGCCCGCTGCCTTGAGTTTCTTTGATGACGACGTCGTTCAGCCCATAGATGCAGTCTCCTTTTGCATTCGTGCAGCTCAGTATCGAGCGTTCGGCGATCGAGTAGTTACCTTGAATGAGTGCGGGGAGATCCCTTGCCGCCTCGGCTTCGGTGAAGGTGGCGAGGAAGCCGAGCTTGCCGAGGTTAATGCCAAGCACGGCGGATCCGGATTCGAGCGCCGCATCCAAAACGCCGAGCAGTGTGCCATCGCCGCCAATTGCACAGCACAGGTCTTGTCCAATCAGGGCATCGGCGGTGAGCGGATAGTTCTTTAAAATATGTGTCGCCACCCCTTCACGCTCAGCGAGCGCGGCGAGGCTCTCTGCGACAGCTGCAGCTCCAGGCTTGGATGAGTTAACTGCAAAAGTGATGGATTGGATCGGTTTCATTACGAATAAAATGCAGTGTGGTGGCATTTTGAGGCTAAATCAATTCGCGATTCAGCTTAGATTAAAAGCGCTTTATTTGTGACACAGGCATTCTTGGCTATTCATTTCCAGTAGACCGCCACCTTACCTCAGTAACACAGGCAGGACGCAGGTCTGTCCGAGATGGCTTAGCAATGTCAGTGTCACTGAGCGCATTGATTATTGTTTGGAGCGTTGACCTAGCTTTTCTGTCCTATGGTATTCCGTCTGATGCCTGAAGAATCTTACCTTCTGATTGACGCGTATAATGTAATTTATGCGACGGATGAGCTGCGCAAGGTGCTGCGTGAGAATTTAGATGCCGCCCGTGATCGGCTGACTGAGATGGTTGCCTCGATCCACGATGCCGAAGGCGTCCGCACCGCGTTAATACTAGATAGTCGGAACAGCTCGCTCGAGGTGGATCATCCCTTTGGCAAGAAGACCTTCGAATGGATTTATGCGCCGGCGGGGCTGTCGGCCGATGGGGTGATTGAGCGGATTGTGGCTCGTGTGGCGAACCCAGCGCGCGTCACGGTGGTGAGTCAGGATAATATGGTGCGCGAGTCGATTCGAGCAAACGGAGCGATGGCGATGGACGCAGAAGAACTATTTGCTTGGGCGCGCGCTTGCGATGCTCGACTCATTCAAGACGCGCAAAGGCGCCGCAAGGCAAATGCCCGCGAGTGGCAGAATGGCCTCGATCTTGATTTGTGACGGAGCAGTGATTTTAAACTTTGCGTATCATTGGTCCGAAAAGGGGATAATTTTTAGGATCTGCAAGGTTCATTGCCTCGGGGGTGCCTCAGCATAAAAAAGAGCCAATTAAAAGCTTTGCAAATGAGCGTGAGAATATATCGCCCTCATTTGCTTCCGGCCACGATTTTATTACTTCTTTGTCTATGCAGACTGATCATGTCGAAGAAATCCAGGGACTTTACGGGCCGTTCACTTTAACCGAGCGGGTGGTGCAGAAGATCTGGTTGCGGCAGGATTTCGCGACGGTGGGGCTGTTGACGGTTTCGGGCAAGACGCTCGAGGTGAAAGACCCTGGGCGCTGGAATTTGCAGGAGGGTTCGGATTTTAAAGAAGCGCGCCTGATCGTCGACGGTGTTGAAATCGTTGGCGATGTTGAGGTGCATTTTAATGTATCGGATTGGCACAGTCATCAACACGAGTGTGATGCGAACTTTGATCGCGTGGTGCTGCATCTTGTTTTGCACCCCGAACGGCGAAATCCCAACCCAGTGCAAACCTCTAAGGGGCATGTGCCAGAGCTGTTATATTTGATGCCACTATTGAATCGTGATCTGGAATCGTATGCAATGGATGAGGCGCTGTTGGAGCTTGAGCATCAGGACGAATTGGAATGGGTGGCGCAATTTATCGAGAAGCCGCTCGCAGTGCGCTTGCGGATTTTATGGGAGCGTGCTGAGGCGCGTTGGCAACAGAAGCTCACATATGCACAGCAACGCTTGCAGGACGAAGGCTGGGAAGCGGCGTGTCACAGCTATGCATTAGAGGTGCTCGGCTATGCGCGCAACCGTGCGCCGATGTTGCGGCTGGCGGCTAAGTATCCACTTGCTGCCATGCGTGCCAATGGGATGAACGGCGATGATTTATTTGCGGAAGAAGCGGCGCATTGGAAGCTCAACGGCCTGCGGCCTGCGAATCATCCGCGCCGGCGCTTGGCGCAATATTTGCAGATTGTGCAACAGCAACCGCACTGGCCAGAGCGACTGGCAGCTTGCTTAAAGACTTTTCCACAGGCTGAGGTTCGTGGCTCGACGTCCGTCTTTCGCAAGACGGTAGAACTGCCGAAGCGCCGCACCGCGCTCAACGGATTAATTTTCAGTGGTGCCCTTGCCGAGCAGCGATTCAATACCATGGTGGTGGATGCTTTCCTGCCGCTGGCAACGGCAGCAGGCCTGCTCGATGCCTTTAGTTATTGGATACATTGGTCACCCGGCGATAGCCCTGATGCCTTAAGGCGCTTCTTGAAGCACGCATGCGTAACGAATCGACAGAACCCGCAAAGCAACGGCTGGAATCAAGGTGCACTCGCGTTGTTTCTGGAGCGAGGGGTGTAAGGAAGCTTGTCTTTGTAGTATTCGTGGTTGCGCGAGCTTGGTATTGAGCGTTTCGAATCGAGAGCCTGAGTAAGCTTGGACCCCACGATTGGATGAATCTATCAAGGGGGTAGAACCTACTAGATATGGAAGGCGCTTCCGCGCGTAGCGTCATCTAATGCGCTGACCGCTTGGGTGAGGTTATGGCTGGTCTCTTGTTGACTGGCCAGTTCCTGCTTGAACACTTCGTTGCCCTTGGTGTTGATCTCCATCTGAGTGTGAAGGCGCCCGAGAGGCAGATGTCTCTATTAATGTATTGTGCCTTCTTCCTTGACGAAATTCGAAACCGAGTTGACGTTGGCGCCATGTTCACTGCAGGCAACTCAAGTCATCAGCCATCCGCATTTATGTGCGGACTGTCTCTGTGTTTGGCTTCGTTGATATTCCTGCTGGGCATCGCGTCGGTTAGTCCGCAGCTGCACGAAGCGCTGCATGCCACTAGCGAGCATTCGCATAGTTGTGAGGGGCACCATGATGATGCACCTCTAGAAAATGACGGAAGCCATTCCTGTGCTGTCACTCTGTTTGATCAGGGTGCGACTGGTGTTGGGCTTCTGGTTGAACTACCTGCGCGAACCGATTCTATGCTGGCGATTGTTTCGCTCAGTGCTGAAGTCATCTACTGCGGGCAAGCTCCGATTCGGCGCTGTAGTCGCGCGCCTCCGATTGAAACTGTTGTTTAAGTAACACTCCGACCTCTGGGCAAGTCTGCCTAGGCCGGTATTCCCGCGTGTGCCATGCGCATGCACAGAACAACATTTTTCAATCAACTTATGAATCGCTTATTTTTATCGAGCGGTGCCATCCTGTGCACCGCGTTGGGCTTTGCCCAAATCACTCACGCAGAATCGTCCGATGAGACGATCTATCAACTGGAGGACTTTATCGTCTCCGCTGGCCCGGGCTTACGCTCGATATCTGACTATGCTGCTCCCGTGGACGTGGTGGATGCTAAAGAACTTGCCCGCGAGAGCGGTAGCAGCCTCGGCGCTGTGCTCGATTGGCAACCTGGCGTGAGTACTTCGTCTTTTGGCGCAGGTGCGAGTCGCCCTGTGCTACGTGGCTTTGATGGGCCGCGCGTGCGTATTCTTGATTCTGGTATCGAAGCGCTCGATGCCTCGGACACTAGCCCTGACCATGCTGTGGCAACTGAGCCATTGCTGGTCGAGCGGATCGAAGTGCTGCGCGGCCCGTCGACTTTGTTGTATGGGGGCTCTGCGATTGGTGGTGCTGTTAATGTCATTGGCAAGGAAATGCCACGTCGACGGGTGGGGGAGACTGGCTACGAGGGGGCTTTCGAATCACGCTATGATACTGGCTCTAATGGGGAGACCTATTTGGGGTATGCTACCGTTGGCCAAGAGGATTGGGCGCTGACTGTAACTGGCCTCAATCGCGATGCTGACGACTACGAAATACCGAAGGATGCGCGCGCCGATGACGCGAGCGGCGATACTCTGGAAAGCAGTTTTGTTGAAACTGAAACCTACTCAGTTGGTGCTAGCTGGTTCTTTAATGATGACAACCGTATTGGCTTCTCCTTTTCTAACTTTGAGTCCACCTATGGCGTGCCAGGGGAAGAGGAGGGTATATCAATCGACTTAGAGCGGGAGCGTTATGATCTGGAGATGGAATTGGTTGATCCTTCTGAATGGATTGATGCGTTACGCGTGCGGCTTGGCTATACTGACTACAAGCACAGTGAGTTGGAAGGTGCTGAAACTGGAACTGTATTTGAGCGTGACGGTTGGGAGTTTCGCACTGAGGCCGCGCACGCGCCTTGGTGGGTGATCGATGAGGGAGTTATTGGTATCCAACTGTCCGATACCGATTTTTCAGCACTTGGAGAGGAAGCGTTCACGCCTCCCTCTGAGACCAAGAATCAGGCTTTGTTTTTCAGCGAACATATTCATGGAGATGTCCTACACTATGAGCTAGGTGGACGAGTCGAGCGCAGCGATGTGTCCGCTAAGGGCAATCACAGCGACTACGATGAACTGGCGTCGAGTGCCGCAGCGGCAGTTACTTGGCAGATTAACCCGAAGGACACGTTGTCACTGGTTTTGCAGCTTTCTCAGCGTCATCCCAACTCGACCGAGTTGTATGCCGATGGTCCCCATCTGGCTACCAGCCAATACGAAATCGGTGATGCTGATTTGGAAAAGGAAACGGCCTATGGAATTGATCTGACTTATCGTTCGACGCATACGCTTTGGCAGGCCGAGTTCTCTACCTTTTACACCTACTACGAGGATTATATTTTTGCTGAGGCTCAAGGCTTTAAGACTGATGGGTTGGACACGTATCAGTTCGAGGCCATTGATGCTGAATTTTATGGGTTTGAGGCGCAGCTTGATTACGAACTGTTTAAATCTGTAGATAGCACTGTGCTCCTTAGCTTTATGAGTGATGCTGTGAAGGCGCGCAATAAGGACTCGGGCGATGATCTTCCCCGGATTCCGCCTCTAGGCATCGGCTCTCGACTCGGCCTGACACACCGCAATTGGGAGTCTGGTTTGGAGCTGCGTTATGCATTTGAGCAAACGGATGTGGCTGCGGAAGAGACGGACACTGACGGCTATACTCAGCTGAACGCCGATCTGAGATATCGCGTTGAACTGAGCGACTCATCTGCTGTCGTATTTTTTCTGCGTGCGGAGAATTTACTGGATGAAGAAATCCGTAATCATAGTTCATTCTTAAAGGATGAAGCTCCTTTGCCGGGGCGGAATTTCACCCTCGGTGGGCGATTTGAATTTTAGATGGGTTATACCTGCTGACTCGCTTAGCTCGCTACAAATAATGACTGCGATGGCGGAGCGCGTATTTCTCGGCATTGACGAGAGCTGCCTCTTTATGTAATAGTTTCGTGCCATGGCGATTTTTGATGAAAACATTGTCCGCGAGTATTTCGAATTGAACGGTTTTTTTGCCCGTCAGTTGCGTAAGCACAGTGTGCATTCGCGAAGAAAAGCTACGGAGGAGTCGGTGGATTTGTTGGTCTATAATCCATCGGCACCATCGGATGCACCAGAGCCGAACTTTCAATTATTCTCTTCGGACATGGTTGCGATCCGGCAGGCAATCGTGGTGGTGGATAGCTGGCAACAGACACGAGTGACTCCGGCGATTTTAAAAAGCCCATCCCGTTTGTTAGAATTCCTAAAGAAAGGTGTGCTGAGCCAAACGGATGTATTGTTCCAAGTTGAGGATGGGGTACTTGAAAATGTGGCGGCGTACCGCAAGGTTTTGGTGCTGCCCGGCTTGCCGACTGCGGAGCCACAGCGCAGCGAATGCATTGAGCTATTTAAGGCAGCTGGTGTGGATGGGGTGATCGCTTTTAGTACGATTCTAGAAGATTTACTACGGCACGTGGAAGTGAACCATAGTTATCAGAAGTCAGAGCTTCTGCAACTAGTACGCGTGCTTAAGATCTATGATATGGTGCAGGCTCCACAGATGCGTTTATTTTAGAGGGCTGAGGTGGGAGAGCTGAGGGTTGAGGGTGAAGGGATTACTGATGTTGCAGCTGTGCTGCTGGCACTAGTAAGGACTCACGTTTGGTTCCATTCAGATCGTAGATTGAGCATTCCATCTTAGGGAACTTACCAGACCAATCGATTTCAATAGTGCCGAAGTGGTATTCACGCACGGCTGAACTGACTCGGTATTTATTGGGCGAGACGCTTTTCCAATCGCGATTGATCCCGCTTGCGGTAATGTCGATCAGGTCGTAGCCGCCATCGACTGGGCGTTTTGAAATTTCGCCCCAATGGACGTCGCCAGTAATAAAGACTGCGCCATTGGCTTTGGTGCGTTGGATCAAGTCGATCATTCGTTGTTGTTCGAAGGGGAAGTTTGTCCATGACTCATAGCCGTTGTGTTCATGGGAAAATTGCGTGCTGGAGCCAATGATTCTCAGGTCGGCTGGTTTCTGTAGCTGTGCTTCGAGCCAACGCCATTGAGCCTCGCCGAGCATCGTAGAGCCTGGTTTCGGGTGTGGAATGTAGCGGCCTTTGTTATCGTTTTTACGTGTGATCGGATCTCGGAAAGTTCGGGTATCGAGCAGGATAATTTGTAACTGTTTGCCGTCTTGTTTGTAATGATAGCTGGTGTAAATGCCTTCGTGTTGCCAACGCTCAGAGTCGAGTGGTTCGTCCCAGAAATTGAGGAAGATCTCTTTTGACTCTGCCTTTTTCGGATACTCCTTGCCTGCATCATTTCGACCGTAGTCGTGGTCGTCCCAGGTTGCGAGTAGGGGCGTGCTTTGTTTTAAGCGTTGGAATTCTTCACGCGCAGCCAGTGTTTGGTATTTTGCCTGTAGCGTATCCATATCCTCAGTGTCCCCGTAGATGTTGTCTCCGAGGTATATGAATAGATCTGGGTTGAGCGCGACGACTTGGTCGAGGACTGGCATCGGCTGATTCTGGTCGGCGCAGGAGCCAAAGGCGATCCGTGTTGGAAGTTTACCGGATGGTTTATTTGACTGGCTCACGCAGGCACAGAGTAAGAGTGGCAGGGTGAGCAGGGAGACTGATATGCATCGTTTTATAGGAGTATTCATTACGATGGAGAATACTAGTTGATTGCGCTATTAGTCACTTTTTTTATCAAGAAACTGAGCGTTCGCCGGAGATCGCCAACGCTTGGGGCGGCGCGCTGTTACTGAATCGCTAACTTACTCGCTTGAGTAATTTAAAAAGGCGGGAAAGGTTACGCGTATGTCGATTCATCCTACTGCTCTCGTTTCTGAAACTGCCGTGATTGGTGCAGGTTCTGTTGTTGGTCCTTATGCTGTGATCGAGGCTGGTGCTGTGCTTGGTGAGAATTGCTCAATCGCGGCTCATGCCATTCTGCGTGGTAGCTCTGTTCTCGGTGATGCCGTCACAGTCGATTCGTTTGCGGTGATCGGTGGTGATCCTCAGTCGCTGAACTTTGATCCGTTGACGAAGAGTGGCGTGATGATCGGTAATAATGTGGTGATTCGGGAAGGGTGCACAGTGAATCGTGGCTCGATTGATGGTTCGGATACCGTGGTAGGGGATGGTTGTTTTTTTATGGCTCAGGCGCATATCGCTCACGACTGTAAGGTGGGTAAGGACGTGGTGATCGCTAATAATGTGATGCTGGCCGGGCATGTGACGATCGGAGCGAATGTTTTCATCGGTGGCGGTGTGGCCATCCATCAGTTCTGCCGAATTGGCACGCATGCGATGATCGGCGGTAATGCAACGATCACAGTGGATGTGCCACCGTATGTGATGGCGGCTGAGCGTAATACGGCTCACGGGTTGAATATGGTGGGCTTACGTCGCGGTGGTTTTGAGCGTCTAGATATTGCCGATCTCAAAAAATGCTATCGTGCGGTTTATTTCGGTGCTGGCAATTTAAAGAAGAAGGCAGCTGAGGCGGTGGCTGAGCATGAGTTTGGTAACACTAAGACCGGGGCACGTTTCTTGGCGTTTTTTGAGCATGGCAAGCGTGGCTTCGTACAGTCATTGAATGGGACGATTAATAAATAGCTTGAAGCGGATGAATTATGAATAATTTAAAGTCGATTTTGCCGTTGGCGATTACGTGTGGTGATCCTGCTGGCATTGGTCCTGAGGTGATTGCTGCTGCGCTGCGCGGTGAGTCGGCCCGCGGCCAAGATTGTATTTTAATTGGGCCAGTCGCTTGGGCTCAGCCTTTAGCGACGGAGCTCGGTTGCACTTTTGAAGCGGTCGGGCCAGTTGATTTTCAGGCCGTGCTGGGGCAACCGTCGCGGGCGGCAGCCGAGGTCTCATTCGCTGCGTTACAGGTTGCGGCGCAGGGCTGTGTGGATGGTCGTTTTGGCGGTGTGGTGTCGGGCCCCGTGAGTAAACATTGGCTGCAACAGGTTGGCTTTAAGCAGCCCGGGCAGACGGAGTTTTTTGCAGAGGCCTGGGGCGGCGAACCTAGCATGGGATTTGTCGGCAATGAATTGCGCGTAGTATTGGCGACTTGGCATATTCCATTACGCGAGGTGGCGGATGCGTTGACGGCGGATTGCCTAGAGTTGGCAGTGCGGCGTGCGCATGCGCTGGCACAGTCCTTTGGTATCGAAATGCCTCGGATCGGTGTATGTGGTTTAAATCCACATGCAGGCGAGGGTGGCATTTTAGGTGTTGAGGAGCGCGATGTGCTCGATCCGAGGTTGAATCGGTTGCGCGTTGAAATACCGGGGCTGTCACCATGTTTACCTGGCGATACGGTGTTTTTTCGTCAGCGTCGCGGGGACTTTGACGTGGTGGTCGCTGCTTATCACGATCAGGGGCTGGCCGCAGTCAAGACCTTGGAGTTTGATACGGCGGTAAATGTGACGCTGGGCTTGCCCTATGTGCGCACGAGCCCGGATCATGGCACTGCATTTGAGATTGCAGGTCAGGGTTTGGCTGATTCGGGTAGTTTTGCGGCAGCACTTTCTGTCGCTCGGCAGTTGACCGCGGGCTGATTGTGGGTTGTTGGTTGGTCGTTGCTAGTTTTTAGCGTAATTTAAGAGATATGAGTGTTGATACGACAAACACGCTCCCTGAGGGCGTTCGTGAAGGTAATGAGAAGTTGGTCTTGGTGACCGATCCGGCTGGGGTGAAGCTGCAGTCATTAGTCGCGCGTGAGCAAAAAGGTGAGTATCTGCGTATCAAAATTACCGGTGGAGGCTGCAATGGCTTGAGCTACAAGATGAAGTTTGTGAGCGACACTAAGCGAGGTGATATCCTTGTGCGTTCGTCTGGCGCGCAAGTGTTAGTCGATACCAAGAGTGCGCTCTACTTGCGCGGCACGCATCTGGATTTTTCTGATAAAATGGTCGGCGGTGGATTTAAATTCAGCAATCCGAATGCGAAGTCGAGCTGTAGCTGTGGCGAGAGCTTTAGTATTTAAGTGGCGCGCGGCTGTGTAATGCTCAGTCGAAGCGGCGAAAAGTGTTGAAATGCCAGTTTGTTCCATGCAACCTTCAATTTCTTGTATGGTTATCAATACCTAAACCTTTGACGATATAAAGTGATTTTTCGGAGCAGCACCGAGTTGTTCCCACTTTCGCAAAGGCTATCTGATCGAATTCCGATACAAGTCGTTCATCTACACATCAATTAATGCCAAAATACCCGAATAATCGCGGACGCTTCCAGAACCGTAATCGTGGACCTAAAGGTCTAAGGAGAAATGATCGTATTCGCGCGACAGAAGTGCGCGTGATCGGCCCCGAGGGCACCAACCTTGGCGTGATGCCGCCTCGTAAGGCGCTTGAGCTCGCTCAAAAGGTAGGACTCGACTTGATTGAGATTTCGCCGGCGGCACGTCCTCCAGTCTGTCGTATTTTAGACTTTGGCAAATTCCTCTACGAGGAAAGCAAGAAGCAAAAAGAAAGCAAGCAGCAGGCAACCAAGCTGAAGGAAATTAAATTCCGTGTGCGCATTGGTGATCATGATTTCGAGACGAAGTTGCGTCGTGCAGAGGGTTTCCTTAACCACGGTCATAAGGTAAAACTCACTCTCCAGTTCCGCGGGCGTGAAAACGAACACCGTGATCTAGGCTTTGTGCGAGTGAACCTTGCTAAAGATGAGCTGTCTGGCATCGCCACGGCAGATTCCGAGCCTCGTTTAGTCGGCCGTCAGGTGGCGCTCATTTTGTCGCCATTGCCAGAGGGCAAGCGTGTACTGAAGTTTAACGCTCCGGATCATGAATATGATGATCGTGATGATAGCGAGATTGAGGAGCACGACGAAGAAGTAGTCGAAGAGGCACTCGAAGACACCGGCGAAAAAACAGCTGAATCCTAATTCTTATGTGGAGCGGCGTCCTTTCAGTTAAGGTCAGCCGGCTGGCGACTTCTATTATCTTTCAAAGCTTAGCATTGCTTGCAGTGCTAAGCTTTTTTATGCCTACAGCCTTGTCGGCTCGGCAGATTCAGATCGAGGGTAAGTCGTATATTGATCTTGCGACGGTGGGAAAGAGTTTCGGCATGGAAGCGTATTGGTTGCAGGGCCATAAGACATATCGCCTGCGTAGTCAATGGACCACGATTGATATCGGTAAAAGCGGTCGCGTCTTATACCTCAATCGGTTGCCGATACATTTGGGGTTTCCGACGGTCGAATCGAAGGGTCAGCTTTTTATCACGACGGCAGACTATCAACATGTGCTTCAGCCAATTTTGACGCCGCAGGTGTTTAAACAGCGCCCAGGAGTTCGACGTGTGGTGATTGATGCAGGTCACGGGGGGAAGGACAGTGGGGCGCGCAATGATGCCTATGGTTTGTTGGAAAAGGACCTAACGCTGGATGTGGCTCGGCGTTTGAAGGCTCTGCTGGAACGCTCTGGGTTTGAAGTCGTGATGACGCGTGATCGCGACGTGTATATTTCTTTGGCACAGCGCCCAAAAGTGGCGAACCGTGCCAAGGCTGACTTGTTTGTTAGCCTACATTTTAATGCCGCTGGTTCGACTTCGGCATCTGGCTTTGAGTCGTATGCGCTGACTCCGCAGTATCAGGCATCGTCGAAGTATCCGCGGCCGACCAGTAAGGACGCCAAACGCTATATTGGAAATGAACAAGACCCTTGGAACACCTTGATTACTTATCATCTTGAGCGTGCCTTAGTGCAGGGCCTCGGTGGCCCGGACCGTGGCATAAAGCGCGCGCGCTGGTCGGTGCTCAAAGACCTCGAGTGTCCCGGTGTGCTAACTGAATTGGGCTTTGTTTCGCATGCGGAAACTGCCAAGAAATTACGTTCGCCGGCATTTCGCCAAAAACTTGCTCAAAGTTTATTTGATGGCATAGTCGCCTATCGAAAACGACTTGAACGTATCCAATAATCGATGTCTTTGAATCAATTATTTCTGATTATTGTTGGCCTAACTAGCTTGCTGACGACTTGCGTTGTTGGCCAAGCCGCGGACCAAGCCGCTGGCGAGGCCGCGCATGTGGTGGTGGTCGTCAATGCGAACGACAGTGATTCGGCTGAAATCGCTAACTATTATATCGAGCAGCGGGGGATTCCAGAGGATAATATTATCGCACTAAAGATGCCGAATAAGGAGACGGTCACCGTGCGTGAGTTTGTGGATACTATTTATAATCCGCTGCTCAATGCCTTGATCCAGAAGGATTGGATGAATGCGGTGAAAGCCAACGAGCGCGATGTCGTTGGGCGTGAGCGCGTCTCGGTGGCAACGCATCACATCAGTTATTTGGTGACCACACGCGGGGTGCCGCTGCGCATTGCCAATGATCCGACACTGTTAGGCGCGGTATCGGAGCAGTTTCCAAAGCAATTTAAGGTAAATAATGGCTCCGTCGATGGGGAACTAGCCTTGTTAGCAGCGCCTGCGAATCTGCCAATGGCTGCGTTTGTGCCGAATCCGCTATTCTCAAATATGACAGCCACGAGTGTCGATGCGAAACGTGTGATTCGGGTTAGTCGATTAGACGGGCCAAGTGTTGCAGTCGTTAAAAAGTTGATTGCCCGAAGTATACAAGCCGAAGCCGAGGGTCTGCTGGGACGGGCTTATTTTGATATTGGTGGGCCGCATGCGAAAGGGGACGAGTGGATGACCGCGGCGGGCGATCTAGCAGTGGCGGCGTATTTCGATACTGATTTTGAGAAGACTAAACGACTAATGGATGGCAGAGATCGTTACGATGCACCCGCGATTTACATGGGTTGGTATCGACAAAATGCCTATGGCGCTTGGCGGGAGCCTAAGTGGTCGGTTCCGCCGGGTGCGATTGGGTTTCATTTGCATAGCTTTTCGGCAACGACCGTGCGCTCGACGAGTACAGGCTGGTTGGGGGCTTTTGTAAATCAAGGCTACTGCGCGACGGTGGGTAATGTGTACGAGCCGTATTTAGATTATACGCACCACCCACATTTGTTGCTAGGAGCACTGCTCGACGGCCATACCTTTGGCGAGGCGGCCATGTTTAGTAACCCGGCCCTAAGTTGGCAGGGCGTGGCCATTGGTGATCCACTCTATCGTCCTTTCAAATTAGGGCTGGACGAGCAGTTAAAAGGATCGATGGAAAACCCGTTGGGCGCATATCTCTGTGTGCGACAGATCAATCGCTTACAAGCCGAGGGGCAGGCCGACGAGGCGCTGATATTTGCCCGAACGCAATTCGTGCGGCAGCCATCTCTAGCTCTGGCGTATAAGCTCGCGGAATTGTATGCCGCTGCTGGTGAGCCTAAGAAAGCGGTCGAAGCTCTAAAGGTGACCCGCTATCTCACCGTATTTTCGAGCGATGAAGTCGTGCTGGTCAAACAGATCGCAGATTTTTTAAATCAGTACGGAGACGGCCAGTTGGCGCTCAATCTCTATCAGAAATTGATTGATCGGCCTGGGTTGGAGAAGTCCCTGCGAATTTCCTTACTTGAGGGCGGAGCGAAAATAGCGTTAGCCGAAGGGGCTACCAGACTTTCATCGAGTTGGAGGCTCAGTGCACGGCAGTTGAAATCGCCGCCGCCTTTGTAGGCGAAAAACTAGCTGCTCATACCGCTACGGGTTTCTTATTATTAGTTCTTGACTTAAGAACCAATAATAAGAATAACCCACGTACTTTTTTGAGAATGCCGCTTTAAGATAAGCCTTCATTGCCATGAGCACTCCTGACAATATTCACACCGAATTTCACCGCATGCTGGGCCGCGACGCCAAGGAGGCGCAATTGCGTCAGCGTGGGCATGTTTTTTGGTTTTATGGTCTTTCGGGTTCCGGTAAGAGCACGTTGGCCAATGCCGTTGAGCGCAAGCTGACTGAGCGTGGCATTTTGACCAAAATCTTGGATGGCGACAACATTCGTAGTGGCCTGAACGCCGACCTCGGATTTTCTGATCAAGACCGGCAGGAGAATATTCGCCGTATTTCCGAAGTGGCGCGTCTTTTTCTCGATGCCGGAATGGTGGTGTTTACCTCGTTTATCACGCCGAAACGCGATCTGCGTGCTGCGGCAGGCGAGATCGTTGGTGCGGATGATTTCACACCTGTGTATGTGCAAGCGTCTTTCGAGACCTGCGCCGAACGCGATGTCAAAGGGCTGTACGCCAAAGCTGCTGCGGGTGGGGTGAAGCACTTTACTGGCAAAGACTCCACTTTCGAAGAACCCACCGCAGCGGACAACGACTGGGTGATCTCCACCGATTCTCAAACCGAAGAAGAGTCGATTAACGAACTTCTCGAGCGGATTATGCCGCTCATCGAACAGACCGATTAGGTCTAAATCCTAATTCTTTCTTATAAATTCTAATATAGAACGATGCATAACGATTACACAATCACTCACCTCAAACAGCTCGAGTCCGAAGCGATTTTTATCCTTCGTGAGACTGCTGCGCAGTTTGAGAAACCTGTCCTGCTCTTTTCCGGTGGCAAAGACTCCATTGTCATGGCGCACCTTGCGAAGAAGGCCTTCTGGCCGGCTAAGCTGCCGTTCCAGTTGATGCACGTCGATACCGGCCATAACTTTCCGGAGACAATGGCGTTTCGCGACAAATATGTCGCTGAGCTCGGCGCGGAATTGATCGTCGCTTCGGTTCAGGAGTCGATTGATCAGGGCAAGGTCGTCGAAGAGAAGGGGCCACGTGCTAGCCGTAATGGTTTGCAGACGGTCGCACTGCTTGAAGGCATTGAAAAAAACAAGTTTGATGCCGCACTTGGTGGTGGTCGTCGCGACGAAGAAAAAGCTCGTGCGAAAGAGCGCTTCTTCTCACACCGCGATGCATTCGGTCAATGGGATCCGAAGAACCAACGCCCAGAGCTTTGGAATATCTTCAACGGACGCAAGGGCCATGGTGAGCAATTCCGGGTCTTTCCGCTCAGTAACTGGACGGAGATGGACATTTGGCAATACATCAAGGCGGAGAACATCGAACTGCCACACCTCTATTTCTCGCACGAGCGTGATTGCTTCATTCGCGACGGTGTGATCATGGGCGTCTGCGACTTTATCGAACTGCTTCCGGATGAAAAGGTTGAGAAGATGGTCGTTCGTTTCCGCACGATTGGTGACGCGACTTGCACAGGTGCGTGCCTATCCACTGCTGATAACCTCGACGATATCATCGACGAGGTCGCAGCGGCCCGTCAAACCGAGCGTGGCACCCGTGCCGATGATAAACGTTCTGAAACCGCAATGGAAGACCGTAAGAAACAAGGGTACTTTTAAACCTAGTTTATCAGTTACCCATTTTTCGGTTATCGGTTAATAGCTGATGTTAACCGGAAACTGAAAAACAGAACACCGAACAACTTTTTAAATAACATGAGCGAAGATAATAATTCAGGATACCTCGATATGGACCTACTACGGTTTACTACTGCTGGTTCAGTTGACGACGGTAAGAGCACATTGATCGGACGCCTACTCTACGATAGTAAGGCGATTTTCGAAGACCAAATGGAGGCCATGGAGGCAAGCTCCAAGGCACGAGGTGACGAGCATGTGAACCTCGCACTGTTGACCGACGGCCTACGCGCCGAACGTGAGCAGGGCATCACGATCGATGTGGCCTACCGCTATTTCGCGACGCCGAAGCGTAAGTTCATCATCGCCGATACGCCTGGACACATTCAATACACCCGTAACATGGTGACGGGTGCGTCCACTGCGAATCTCGCGATCGTATTGATCGATGCCCGTAAGGGCGTGATCGAGCAGACTTGCCGTCACTCATTCATTGCCAACTTGCTTCGTATTCAGCATGTCGTTGTGTGTGTAAATAAGATGGACTTAGTCGATTGGGACGAAAAGGTCTTCAACAAGATCGTTGCCGACTTTAAGCAGTTTGCTTCGCGTTTGGATAACATCGTCGAGGTGACCTTCATCCCTGCCTCAGCACTAATCGGTGATAACATCGTCGATAAGTCCGAAAACATGCCGTGGTATCAAGGTCCGACACTGCTCTATCATTTGGAAACGGTATACATCGGTGCTGATGAGAATCACGTCGAAGCGCGCTTCCCAGTGCAGTGGGTGATTCGTCCGCATTCCGACAAGTATCATGACTTCCGCGGTTTCGCGGGTCGTGTGGCCGGTGGTGTGTTTAAGCCAGGCGACGATGTCACTGTGCTACCTTCAGGCTTTACTTCGAAGATCAAAGCAATCGAATCGATGGACGGCCCTCAAAAGGAAGTCTTTGCGCCGATGTCTGCAACGATCACACTCGAAGATGAGATCGATATTTCTCGCGGTGATATGCTTGTTAAAGCGAACAATCAGCCAGAACCGACTCAAGATATTGATGCGATGATCTGCTGGTTTGATTCCGGCAAGAAGCTTTCTGGTAGCGGTAAATTCATCCTTCGTCACACGACGAAGGAAGTGAAAGCGATTGTGACTGAGGTCTGCTACAAAGTGAATATCAATACGCTGCACAAGGTCGAAGACGATTTGACCTTCAGCTTGAATGATATCGGTCGTATCAAAGTCCGCACATCAGCTCCGCTGATTGCTGACAGTTACAAGTCCAACCGTATCACCGGCAGCTTCGTGCTGATTGATGAATTGACCAACGCCACTGTTGCGGCGGGCATGATCATTTAATTATTCGAACGATTTAAAAACAAAAAGCCGAGGTCACTGCAAAGTGCTTCGGCCTTTTTTTTACGCCATAATCGTAATCATATACATACTCTTAATCCTCTAGGTGGAGTCGAATGGCCTTCTTCTTCAACGCTCTGATTATAATGAAGAGTATGAGAATGAGTAGGATTAAGGATGGAGGCACGTCCGTTGTGCACTCAGATCGAAGTTTGGGCTCACTTCCCCGCGAGGAGTAGAAGCGAGTCTATCCTTCCAGCGGCAGATCAATCACTTGCCACGGCAAGCCGCGCTTGTTCAGCTCTTCCATGAATGGATCGGGATCGTTTTGCTCCATGTTCCAGACGCCGGGTTGTTTCCAGAGGCCGCGCAGAATCATTTGCGCGCCGATCATTGCCGGCACGCCTGTGGTGTAGCTGATCGCCTGGCTGGATACTTCTTGGTAGCACTCTTGGTGGTCGCAGGAATTGTAAATGAAGATGCGCTTCTTTTTGCCATCTTTGGTGCCGACGATGTCGCAGCCGATACAGGTCTTGCCTTTGGTGCGTGGCCCGAGGCTACTTGGGTCGGGCAGGACGTGGCTGAGGAATTCGATCGGCGCGATTTTTACGCCGTTCACTTCGATTGGCTCAATGGAGGTCATGCCGACGTTTTCCAATACGCGCAAGTGGGTGAGATATTTCTGTGAGAATGTCATCCAGAAGCGGATACGCTTGAGGCCCCTGATATTCTGGCACAGGGACTCCAGCTCTTCGTGATAAAGTAGGTAAGCGTCTTGTTCTCCGACGACGGGGAAGTCGTAGACTTGGTGCACGCTCATTGGTTCAACTTCCTTCCATTCGCCTTCTTCCCAATAGCGACCGTTCGCGGTGATCTCGCGAATGTTGATCTCGGGGTTGAAGTTAGTCGCGAAGTGGTGGCCGTGGTCGCCCGCGTTGGCATCGAGAATATCAATCGTTTCGATCTCATCGAACAGATGCTTCTGCGCATACGCGCAGAACATATTGGTCACACCCGGATCGAAGCCAGAGCCGAGTAGCGCGGTCAGGCCAGCGTCTTTGAAGCGATCCTGATAGTCCCACTGCCATTTATATTCAAATTTAGCTTCGTCGAGTGGCTCGTAGTTGGCCGTGTCGAGGTAGTCGACGCCAGCGGCGAGGCAGGCATCCATCAGTGGTAGGTCTTGGTAGGGCAGGGCGACGTTGATTACTAAGTCTGGCTTCTCGGCGACTAGTAATGCAGTCGTCGCGGCCACATCGTCCGCATCAATCACTGCGGTGCGGATCGTACGACCTTGCTTGGCTTCAATGTCTTTGGCGATCGCGTCGCACTTTGAGACTGTCCGAGAGGCGAGTACAATCTCTTCGAAAATTTCAGGTAGCTGGGCGCATTTGTGTGCGACGACATTACCCACTCCACCGGCACCGATAATAATTACTTTAGGCATATAAAAAGCTTAATGTGAACTTAGTTCGACTCTTCAAGAATATTTAGCGCAGCCTGATGAGACTTGATTAAATTATTCTATGTAGGCCGCGATTCATACTGTCAGAAGTGCAGCGTTATTGTGCCGATCTCGATTGAGCGGTCGCTTTCGTGAGCTTTGGCTATCATTGTATAATAGTTATCTGCATCTAATGTGATCGTCAAAGTGGCAGTGGCGGTACTCGAGAGGGCTTCGGTTCGTAAGTAGCGGCGTTGGATGAAGTCACCTTCTACGAGTAAGAGTGCTGAGTTCTTCAAGAGCGTATCTTTGAGCAGGTCTGCGACTAGTATGGATTGTGCTGCCGAATCACCTATGGTGACTATTTCAAAAAGGTAGGGAGTGGCCAGACTTGAGAGCTTTTCGATCAACTGATTCTGATCGTTGATACTTACGCTTACGGGTATTGTGCGTGCAGTCGTTACGACTGCAGTCGTCGTCGGGGTATTTGTTGCTTCGGTCGTGGACTCTACAGCAATGATAGGTGCTGCCGCTGCCGGTGACAGGACCTGACTGGCATCCGCAATGTAAAACAGCACGCTGCTAATTAGCCGTTGCGTATCCAAGTCGAGTGCACGCACGGATAGCAGCGCTTCCGATCCAGTGCCTGGAGCGATCACTTCGATTGCGAGTAGAGCGACTTTTTCGCCTTCAAAGACTGATTCATTGTCGTATTGAAAAGTATAGTCTGCAGTTGTTTCGTCTTTTACTAGTTTCAGGCTGAGAGGCACTTTGACCCTGAATTGTGTGCCGTCTGCTTGGATGAAGGTGTCGTAGGTGGCATTGTGTACTTCCGGTGCTGCTTTGCTGCTTTGTGTCGCTGTTATAATTTGTAGGCCATCGTAGAAGATATTGGTGTAGCCAGAATTGCGGCAGTTTTCGAGTGTTTGTATTGCGGCTTGTTCAATCGCGATCGGATACGTTTGTTCGATCACCTCGAAATTATATTTCTTCGCTGCGACCGCTTGATTGTTAATCTGCTGATCTTGTACTGCAGTCAGTAGCTCGATCATTTGCTGCTGAGCTGAGCGGACCTTTGCTTGGCCTTCTTTGACCAATTGCTCTCCGCGTTCGTGGATGGGCTTTAAATCCTTGTCTGGGTTCAGGGTAGAGGGCCTTTGTGTTTGGAGATTTTCACCACTGCGAATATCGGATTCCGCTTGTTTAATGAGCTGCGCCGCTTCGATGTAATACACTAGCTGTTGCTGCGTCATATAGGGACGCAGTGCATCGCTTTGCGCGATTATGCTGAGATCGAGCGGTGCTTCTTTTGTGGAGGCTGCCTGACTTAATAGTGGCAGTGCGCAGAGTAATAGAAAAATGAATTGGCGAAATGCCAGAGCAAACGATTGATACATGAGGAGCAGATCGGTATGAATTATAACCTTAGGGAGAGTGAATAGGAATGCTTGATCGTGAAGTACTTGTCTTGATTGCCAAGTTTTTTAGTCAAGGAGTTGAACTAACAAAAATCCTGTATGCGTTCGTGCAGTGACGTTTATTGACATGAGTCGGAATCTGGCTGTTGTAGGGTATATGAATTTTAACGAAGAATTGACACTCGTTCGCGATACAACTGCTACGGTGATTCCCGCGGGGGAGGAGCAAGTGCTGCCAGCAGGTACGCGTGCAGTGATTTCCCAGGCGCTTGGAGGGACGGTGACAATCCGCACCGATTCCGGTCTATTTCGTCTTTCGAGTAAAGACTGGGATGCCTTGGGCACGGCCGCACAGGCGGAGCTTAAGGCCGTCGCCGAGGCTGCCGAAGCCGAGCAGAGCGATGCGCCTTTTAGTGACGAGCAAGTCTGGGAGGCGATGAAGAGCTGTTTTGATCCGGAGATTCCGGTCAACATTGTCGATCTCGGACTCATCTATGATATGCAGGTCGCTGCGGCAGATGCCGACGGTAAGCATGCAATCAGTGTGAAAATGACACTGACCGCTCAGGGGTGTGGCATGGGCCCAGTCATTGCGGATGATGCCAAGACTCGAATCGAAGCGCTTAAAGATGTGTCTGGTGCGCAAGTCGATATCGTATGGGATCCACCTTGGACGCCGCACATGATTTCTGACGCCGGACGTGCTAAATTGGGTTTAGAGTGATCGTCTTCGGCGGAGTGAGGGTGAGGAGTGTCAGTTCGCAGTAGAAGCGGCTTCCAGCCGCTTTTCCATGGCTGAGCCAAGCGGCTTCCAGCCGTTTTTCATAGCTGAGCGGCTAAACGCCGCATCCACTTTTTACCTATTCACACTAATCACTTTCGCTCGACCGCAGGTCGTCACTCCGCGCGCAGCGCGGCGCACGGTTAGCTGTCCTTGAACTGAGCGACCAAGCCGCTGACTGTTGCTTTGGCGTCGCCATAAATCATGCGGCTGTTCGGTGCGGTAAACAGCGCGTTTTCTAGGCCAGAAAAGCCTGCTCCCTTTCCGCGCTTGAGGCAGAAGGTCGTCTTGGCCTTGTGCGCGTTAATAATCGGCATGCCGTAAATCGGACTTGCTGGATCGTCGGCTGCGGCCGGATTGACCACGTCGTTGGCTCCGATCACGATGGCCACGTCGACCATTTCAATGGTTGGATTCACATCGTCCATTTCGACGAGCTGCTCATACGGCACGTCGGCTTCGGCAAGTAGCACGTTCATGTGGCCTGGCATACGACCCGCGACTGGGTGAATTGCAAAGCGTACTTCACAGTCGTTGGCTTCGAGTACTTCGCCGAGTTCTTTAACGGCGTGCTGCGCTTGTGCGACGGCCATGCCGTAGCCGGGGATGACGATCACATTTCTAGCGGCTTCGAGAATGTAGTAAGCATCCTCAACCGATACTGGTTTCATCTCGCCAGTGCTCGCGCTGCCAGTGGCTTGTGAGGTAGCGCCGAAGCCAGAAAACAGCACGTTCACCAAAGTGCGGTTCATTGCTTTACACATGATAATAGTTAGGATCAGGCCGGAGGCGCCGACTAAGCAGCCTGCGACGATCAGCACGTTGTTAGCGATCACGAAGCCCGCCGCACAGGCCGCGAGACCAGAGCAGGAGTTGAGCAATGAAATGACCACCGGCATGTCACCGCCGCCAATTGGCATAACGGCGAAGATTCCGAGTAGCAGCGCGAGCACAATAACAGCGATGAGCATCGGGTAAGCCAGCTCTGCGGTCGGGGCCAGTGTGAATATCACGCCAGCGACGATGATACCGAGCGCCAACAGTGCATTAAATGCTTTTTGTCCACCAAAAGTGAGGGCACGTCCGCCGAGCTTCCCGGAGAGTTTGCCCCATGCGTAGAGCGAACCAGTAAAGGTGATGCCGCCGATCAAAATCGCCAGCACGATGACGGCTGCGGTGAAAGTCTCGACTTTGGCAATGTCGAGCCCTGCGAGCGTCGTATGGGAAGCGCGTTGATATTCTGCCCAGCCGACGAGCAGTGAGGCGAGGCCGCCGAAGCCATTAAATAGGGCGACCAGTTCGGGCATGCCAGTCATTTGCACGCGCTTGGCGGCAATGAATCCGATCACTGAGCCGACGGCGATACCGCCGAGCACGAGCTTATAGTCGAGCCCTTGGGATAAAAGCGTGACGATAATTGCGAGCGCCATACCGATCGAAGAGATCTGGTTACCTTTGCGAGCGGTGTCGGCGTGACCGAGCATCTTGATGCCGAAGACGAACAGAATCGCCGCAGCGATGTAAGAGAGATTAACTAAATTTTCCATTGATAAAAAGGAGTTGGTCTGAATTCAGAAGGCGGTGATTATTTACCTTTTTTCTTAAACATGCCGAGCATGCGATCGGTGACCATGTAGCCGCCCACCACGTTAATAGTAGCGAGTACGATGGCAGCGAAGCCGAGCCAGACGGATAGGTTGTCGGAGCTGGTGTTGACGGCGAGAATCGCGCCGACCACGGTGATCCCTGAGATCGCATTCGAGCCAGACATCAACGGCGTATGCAGTTGCGAGGGCACTTTGGCGATGAGTTCAAAGCCGAGGAAGCCAGAGAGCACAAAGATGAAGAGTAAGAGTATGATTTCCATGAGGAGTGTTGTTGGTTGAAAGTTGTTTATTGTTGGATGGTAGCTGTTTGCTGGCGTTCAGTTCGGGCAACGTGCAACAAACAACTATCAACAATTAGCTTTTAAAGCGTTCGTGGACGATTGCGCCGCCCTTAGTAATGAGGCAACCGTTGAGGATTTCGTCGTCAGCGTCGTATTTGAGGTCCTTTGCCTCGGCGTCCCAGAAATGCTCGATGAGATTGTAGAAGTTGGAGGCCAGCATTAGTGTCGCATCTTTCGGGTAGTAGCCTTCAAGATTTTCAGGTCCGATGATCCGCACGCCGTTTTTGGTGACGACTACTTCGCCGACTTTCGAGCCTTCGACGTTGCCACCAGATTCGACTGCTAGGTCGATGAGAATGCTGCCGGGTTGCATTTGATCGAGTACCTCGTTGTTGAGGATGAGCGGTGCTTTGCGGCCAAACAGCTTTGCGGTGGTAATGACCACGTCGGCCCGGGCGCAGGCTTTGGCCATTTCTTGGCGCTGCTTGTCGAGTTGCTCGGGGGTGAGTTCTTTGGCGTAGCCTTGGTCGGTCTCGCTCATTTCGCCGAGATCGACTTTAACAAACTTTGCGCCGAGCGATTTAACCTGCTCTTCGACGACTGGTCGTGTGTCGAATGCTTCCACGCGTGCGCCGAGACGTTTGGCTGTGGCGATCGCTTGTAGGCCGGCGACACCGACACCGATGATAAAGAAGCGGGCAGGGGAGATGGTGCCCGCGGGGGTCATCATCATTGGTAGGATCTTGGTCATACGATCTGTTGCCATGGTCACTGCAGCATAGCCGGCTAAATTTGCCTGTGAGGAAAGTGCGTCCATCTTTTGTGCCAGTGTGCTGCGGGGGATCATTTCCATGCTAATGGCGGAGATGTCGCGCTTGGCGAGGTCGTCGATCAGTTCTTTTTCATTGAACGGGTCGAGGAAACTAATGTGCAGTGTGCCGGGCTTGATCTTATCCAGATCTTCGAGGGACGGCTTGCTCACGCGGGCGACGATGTCGGCTTGTGCGTAGCCAGTGTCGGCATCGGGAACGATTGTGGCACCGGCTTTTTCGTATTCAGCGTCGCTGTAGTCGGACTGTGTGCCGGCACCCGCTTGAATGAGGACTTCGAGTCCGAGTGCGCAGAGCTTGGTGACAGACGTTGGCGCGACGGTGGCGCGTGTCTCTGCGGGATTGGTTTCGAGGGGAGCGAAAAAGCGCTTCGTAGTGTGCATGTGTCAGAGTTATCGTTAAGTAAAATTTATATATTCTACCCTTAGATTAAGCTTAGCTTATCATTAGTGGGCAAGCAATAAGTTCATTCGTGATGGGTTTGATACCTCGAAGCTTGCTTCGGATTGTTGGAGGGCAACGCTCCGTCGTTGCCATGGTGTGGCACCGGCGTGTGGAAACGACAGAGCGTTTCGCTCCAGAAATGGTTTCGAGGGCGTATTTGTGAAGCGTGGAGTGGCATGGGTCCTGAGAAGTATACACAAAAAAGGTTGGACGCAAAACGCGCCCAACCTGTGTGAAAGGATTATTCTGTTGGACTTAGACAGTGCCAAAGATCGTCTTGCCGTTGGAACAAAGATCTTCTGCTGCTTGAACTAAGCGAGCTGCCATGCTGGCTTCGCCCTTCTTCAGGTAGCCGCGTGGGTCGTAGGTCTTTTTGTTGCCAACTTCGCCGTCGATCTTGAGCACACCTTCGATGTTTGCGCAGATGTGTGTGACGACTGGACGTGTGAATGCATACTGAGTGTCAGTGTCGATGTTCATCTTCACGACACCATAGCCGAGTGTTTCGCGGATGTCGCTAAGCTCGGAGCCGGAACCACCGTGGAACACGAGATCCATGAGTGCGTCTTCACCGTGCTTGTCTGTGACTGCCTTCTGGCCATCACGGAGGATGGTTGGCTTGAGCTGGACGGAACCAGGCTTGTAAGCGCCGTGCACGTTGCCGAAAGTCGCGGCGAAGAGGAAGCGGCCAAGTGGCTGGAGTGCTTCGTAAACTTCGACCATGTCTTCTGGTGTGGTGTAGAGCTTTTCAGCTGGAAGGCCGGAGGTGTCGTGGCCGTCTTCTTCGCCACCGACGCAACCAGCTTCGACTTCGAGGATGATGTCGAGCTCAGCACATTCCTTGAGTAACTCTTTAGAGATTTTAAGGTTTTCGTCGAGTTCGACAACAGAACCATCAAACATATGTGATTGGAACAGCGGGCCCTTGCCTGCTGCGATGCGCTTGCGAGATGCTTCGAGCAACGGCTTGAGGAAACCTTCAACCTTCTCAGGGTGGCAGTGATCCGTGTGCAGGCCGACGAGCACGTCGTATTTCTCTGCGAGCAAGTGTGTCGCTTCAGCGAGAACGATCGAGCCGAAGGCAGCATCCGCTACGTTAAGGCCAGAAGCGAATTGACCGCCTCCTGTAGACACTTGGATGATGCCGTCCGACTTTGCGTCGGCGAAGGCTTTGAGCGCTGCATTGATCGTAGTGATCGATGTGACGTTAACAGCTGGGTAAGCGTAGTTACCCTTCTGAGCGGCGTCGAGCATCGCTGCGTATTGCTTTGGTGTTGCTACTGGCATAGTCTAATTAGGTTATGTTGTCTTATTTGTTTTTTAGATTAAGGAAAGCTAATGGCAGGTCTGGCTCCCATTAGGAGACAAACACATTTGAGCAGATCAGGATGATTACAATAGTAGAATGTGATTACATTGTCACCGAGTGGTGATAATTAGCTGTGCTTAATCGGCTTGGGGAGTTTTAGAGCAAGGATGAACGGTAGGATCACGATGACTGCGCCAAATAGGTAGGCACTTTTTGAGCCATACGCGAAGTAGGCGAAGGCTGCGAGTAGGGGGCCAATCGCACGCGCGAGTGAGCCTGCGGAGCGAAATACTCCGATCGCTGCCCCTTGTTCTTCCTCCTTTGTATAAAGGGAGACCAATGCGCTGAGGGTCGGCGAGACGAGCCCGATCGAGAAGGCCATTAAAGCGAGCGCACCGAAGAAAAGTCCTAAGTTGAGAGCGACTGCGAGGATTAGGAAGGCTGCAATGCCGCAAGCGATCCCTGTCACAGCTAGACGTTTTTCACCAACCGGCCCAGCGAGACGTCGGACGATGCCGCCCTGGACTAGGATCAGTACAAAGCCAATGAAGACGAACATGCCGCCATTCTGTGCGGGGGAGAATTGAAAGCGCTCGACCGCTAAAAAAGTGAGGGTAAATTCCATGCCGCTGAACGCTAACATGTAGAGTAGGTAGACTAGGTTGGTGCGTCGCGTTTCGGGGCAGCGGCTCTTGAACATACGAAACACGGGGACACCTTTGCGGTCGGAGTTCACCTTGCCGCGTTTCTCGGTTGGTAGGGTTTCTTTAAAACTACGCGCAACCCAAATCAGATTCGTGAGTGCCAGCGCGAAGCTGACTAATGCAGGCACTGAGAAAGGGTTGACGCCAAACTGTCCCAACGACGGGGCGATTTCCAGTAGATTGATTTTGGCAAACAAACCGCCGATCCCAGGGCCGACAATAAAGCCGAGGCCAAATGCGATGCCGATGATCGCCAGTCCGCTGGAGCGCTTTTCGCGTGTGGTGCTGTCAGCCACGGCTGCCGTTGCCACCGAAAGATTGCCGCCCATCGCGCCACCGAGCACGCGAGACAGCACTAAAACCCAAAACGATGCAGCAAAAAACCAGGCGGCATAGCTGAGCGCGAGGCCTGCGATCGTAATTAGTAGGACCTTGCGTCGGCCAACTCGGTCTGAGTAAGCACCCCAGAGCGGTGCGCAAATAAATTGTAGGATCGAGTAGAGTGAGCCGAGAATGCCACCAAACAGCACCGCCGTCATAAAGCGCGGGTCTCCTGAGCCACTGCGCTCAGCCCATGCAGAAAGCGGCGCGATGAGTTGCCCAAGTAGGCTGCCATCACCTGCGCCATTCGGCAGGTAATAGTCCAACATTGCTGGAAACAGTGGGAAGATGATCGAAAATCCGACCAGATCGAGGAACAGTGTCAGGAAAATAATTCCCAGCGTATGTTTCCCCGGTTTAGGTTCGGTAGAAAGTGCTGCGTCAGCTGCCATATTATTGGTTGTGCCCGAATTTCATCGAGAGTGCGGCATGCACGTTGGTCGGAATCAAGTGTTTCTCGCGATCGGTAAATTTGAATACCTGTTTGACGAGGTTGGAGCTTGTAAAGAAATAGCGCTCGTTGGGCATCAGGAAGATCGTCTCGATCTTATCATCTAAGTGGCGGTTCATTTGCGCCATTTGAAACTCATGCTCGAAGTCAGACACTGCGCGCAAGCCACGGATTAGTGCGACCGCATTGAGCTCTTCTGCGAGGTCGACGATCAGGCCATCAAATGCGATCACCTCAATGTTGGGGCGATTCTTTACATTCTCCTTTATCAGTTCGACGCGTTCTTCGGACGTAAATAGTGGGTCTTTGCTTGGATTACGAGCTACCGCGACGATTACTTTATCAAAGATGTGTCGACCGCGGTTGATGACATCGAGGTGGCCATTTGTGATCGGATCAAAAGAGCCCGGATAAATTGCAATTTTCATGATAGATGGCGGATTGAGTCCATATTACGCTAGAAGTCCAACTTTTAACGGTAATAGGTAATGTAGCACAGCTTCGTTACCTCATTTGCCCAGGCCGATAAGTTCCGCATTTTGAGCTAGCCCAGTTCCATGAGAGTCGCCACCCTAGGATTGTGAATCTTCCGAATCTTTTGACGCTCTCTCGTATTCCGATCATCTTTGCGGTGGTGGCACTGCTTTATCTGCCTGTCACGGGTGCCAGCACGGCGGCTTTTGTGCTGTTTGTGATTGGTGCAATTACCGACTGGGCGGACGGCTATTATGCCCGCAAGCAGGGGATCGTTTCCAACTTTGGTAAGTTAATGGATGCGCTGACTGACAAGATATTCATGGTTGGCTTGTTCATCGCGATGGTGGTGCTCGGTGAGCTGCCCGGTTTCTGGTCGCTCTTTCTTTTGCTGCTGGTTCTGAGCCGAGAGTTCTTAATCACTGGCCTGCGGCTTGTCGCCGCTAGTTCTGGCATCATTCTCGCCGCTGAGAAATCCGGTAAGAACAAAACCGTATTTCAAATCGTTTCGGCGATTCTATTGCTGCTAGCTATCGCGATCCGTGAGGATTTACCCAACTTGTTTCCAGAGATCATGGGCTATTCCTTCGACGGGATTCTGCACTGGCTCGGAGTCGCGTTCTTTGTGGTTGCAGCGGTGCTGACAGTGTCGTCGGGCACGAAATATATGACCAAGTATTGGTCGGTATTCATTGGTGAGGACGAAACAACAGGTGAATAACATACAACGCTATTTTCCGTGGACACAGGTGTTGCCCACATCGTTGGTGGTGAACCTTGCGACACTTGGCCCACTGGGCCTCGTCAAAAAAGGTCCAGGCACGGTCGGGAGCGTCGCTGGCATTGGCCTGTATGCCGTGTTGTTTCACAATGCCACGCCGCTGGGTTATCTCTTATATATGCTGTTGCTGAGCTATTTCGCAGTGGCGATTTGTGATACTGCGGAGCGTCGCCTGCAAATGCGTGACCCAGGGATGATCATTCTCGATGAGTGGATCGCTGTGCCACTGGTCTTTCTTGGCATGAATGGTCCGCAAGGGCTTGTTGCCGAGCATGGTGGCTGGCCAGTATTGCTCGCAGGCTTCGTGCTGTTCCGGACCTTTGATATCGCCAAACCTTTTGGGATTTCGAAATTGCAGAACCTCCCTGGTGGCATCGGTTGCGTGGTCGACGATCTCGCCGCAGCTATTGCGTCCTGCATCGTGCTGCATCTGATCCTGCACTTCTTCTTTTAGGCCGAGAATTACTCGTATGACTTTTTTAGATAAGCTGGAGAAGCGCTTCGGGCATTGGGCGGTGCCGAATGTGGTGCTGTATGTTATTGTCGCGCAGCTAGTGGTGTATGCCTTGGTCATTAGCGGGCGGATCTCGTTCGTGACCCTGCCTCTGGTTCCGAAGGCGGTGCTCGGTGGTGAGTTGTGGCGCTTGTTTTCGTTTTTGATTTCGCCGCCCAATATTGCAGGTGGCGCGATGAGCGCGCTGTTTCTTGCATTCTTCTGGTATATTTTCTGGATGATGAGTTCGGCACTCGAACAGATCTGGGGCGCGTTCCGATTTAATGTCTATCTGCTCTGCGGTGTGCTCCTTACGATTCTCGCCGCGTTCGTCGGGCAATTTATTTCACCTGCGACCACCATTATCATCTTTCCGGACTTTCTCTATCTGAGTGTCTTTCTTGCCTTCGCAGTGAACCATCCGAACGTGGAATTTCTGATCATGTTTATCCTGCCGGTGAAGGTGAAGTGGCTCGCTTGGCTCGCGGTCGGATTAACTACATTCTCTTTTTTGGGCGCGCCGTCGTGGGGTGATCG